>JFJP01022159.1_pt1 | contig 27363 bp, 28 predicted proteins | sample 431651 | NCBI WGS metagenome assembly JFJP01 (sample SAMN02602958, study PRJNA72255) | Microbial mat metagenome, whole genome shotgun sequencing project. | biome: fresh water; feature: sink hole; material: water; isolation source: purple microbial (photo- and chemosynthetic) mats found in...
TTCATTGCGTAATTCAACCCATTCGACTTTCAGGCTGTTTAATTGTGCTTTATTGGTATCTGAAAGCTTGTCGGCAACGAAAACCTTGCTGAATAATTTGCAACGTGTCTAAATTAACTGATTCTATTCATTTTCTTCATCTTCAGGAATAACTGAACCTTCTAATATACCGATATTGCAAAGCCCGGTTTCAGATCGGATTTCTGTTCCGGAATGCGAAACGGCATACCGGTCCGAATCATTGTCAGGCACGGAGTGAAAACAGACTTCATTTTCACTTCAGCACCTCCCTGACGGCCGTTCCGGTCGCAAAAGCGGCATCTCATATGAATCAAGTAAAAAAAATCATTTCTGATCTGAATATGCCTCACCGTGCTTGACAGTACAAGTCCATAAGCGATATAAAAAAAATTTTGACAACTTTTCAAAAGTTGTCAAATCTTGTTGTTCAGAAATCCTCCTCAACCAAATACTCATAATTCTGAAAAGTCCTTGCGATCATAATATCCATCGAACTCAGCTCTTTTCCTTCCTGATTGATGCGCTCGAAGATTTCCCGCACCGCAGGGATGTCGAATCCTTTGATATGGATTAATGATAAGTTATAGTCTGAGAAAACACGAGCCAACTGCCTGACATTTTTCTCTATCATCGGATTGCTCCCCGATTCACGCAAAACACGTTCTGTGATTTGGCTGCTGTCCGTCAGCATGTCGCTGAGTCGTATCAGAAACGCAGGGTTGACATTCCGCTTTCGGCGATTGAACTGCTCGGCAAAGAAGAAACTTCTGTCCGTTGCGTCAAAATAGAGGCTGTAGTCAAAATCTCTCTGCGCCCTGACTTTTGCCTCACTGCTCCGCAGCGGCATCATCAATGCCGTTGCCCGCTGCTGTCCGTCCAGAATATACAGGCGCCGGTTTGATTTCTCCGAGGCTGATCCCTCGTTTTCAAAAATAAATCCGCCGATTTTACGGTGAATATTCAGGCAGATGTCTGTTTCCCAGCAAAGGATGCTGCCGATAGGATAGAAGCGATAGATGCTCTCCCAGAGTCTGACAATGCTGTTTTTGTCCCACACAAATTCACGCTGAAAGGAGGGGATAAGGATACGGTTCCCGCAAAGCATGGTTGTAAATTCAACAAGTTTCTTTTCCTGAGCGCTGATATGACGATTCATCATTTTTGAAAATATCACTTTTCCTTTGAGGAGTTAAATCTGACTAATTTCTCCCAGTCAATTCCGCCGTTATCTTTGCAGAGTATATTCGCAACTGCTTTCATTTTCAGCTTTTTCATAAGCCGCCTCTCGTTCAAATAAATATAACTCAGCGGGTTTCAGTTTCTTTCTGACCATTTCGCAATATTCAGGAACGATATCAATACCGATTGAATTTCGTCTCATTCGGCTTGAGACAATCAGTGTTGTTCCCGAACCCATAAACGGGTCAAGAACCGTATCTTTTTCTTTTGTAAAAAGCTTGATGAACCATTCGGGCAGTTCTTCGGGAAAAGCCGCACTGTGATTTTTATTGTTGCATTCGGTTGCCATCAGCAAAACATTTGTCGGATAAGCCTTGTCCCTGTCAAGCCAGTTTGATATGTTTTTGCCGAACCCGCTCCCTGCTTTTGAAGTATCACGGATTTTATCGGTTTCGGAAAGGTTTTTCAGTCTTGAATTTGCCCATTCGCCCATCGGCACCATGACTTCTTCCTGATACATATTGAATTTGCGGTTTTTATTGAATTGAAGCAGTCTTTCCCACGCGTCGCGAAAACGGTTCGGCCACTTTCCGGGATAGCAGTTTTTTTTATGCCAGATGAATTCCTCTGTCCAGAGCCAGCCCTGTTTACGCATTTCCAAAATCAGTTCAATTACATAAGTGCTGCGCTCTCCTTTAACTACTTTTTCCTTGATGTTTAAAATAAATGTCCCTGTCGGTCTGAGAACACGTAAAAGCTGCTCGGAAACAGGCAGAAACCACTTCACATATTTATCATGATGAATACCGCCGTAAGTGTTTTTTCGCTGGTCCGCATAAGGCGGCGATGTCACGATAAGATCAACAGAATTATCCTGAAGCTGCTTTAACTGCTCCATGCTGTCTCCAAGATAGATGTCGGTAGTTATTTCCATTTCAATACTCCGATTCGGTTTTATCTCCCGCAAACACGCAGGGCGGGCATTGCTTTTAATAAAAAGACATGTCCGCCCTGCTCTGCCGCCCCTTCTTACTCCATGGATACGATCCTTGAAGCATAAGTTTTCAGCCTGTGCCTCAAAGAAAAAAACAGTGCAGAGAGACAAAAAAAGATCAAAACACAAATTCCTGTCCTTTTTTCACAAAGCCGGCAAAGCCGTCATGATCTGCCTGAACCGCCGGATGAGGCTGATAATGATAAAGCCACATTTTCTTTTTCAATTCGGGCGGCAGCGTGCATAAGTCATCGTAATGGGCATGGACAATGCTTTTGAAAGAAGCGGTTTCACAGTCATGAAAAACAACTTCCGCTTTTTTTGAAATTATATCAATGAGATGCGGTTCAAACTGCGTATCTGTGGTGATAAATGCAGCGGGTCCCTTTTTGTCCGCATCCTGAATGAGCAGTCCGTAGCTGTAGAAATTTTTGTATCCGGTGATGACATGAGGCATTTTCACCAATGAAAAACGAATGTTTTCCCATAAGAAATCGCCCTGTTCATCCGCGGGCTTGCAGTCAAAATAATCGGTCAGGTGCATTCCTTTTCCTTCAATACACCCGAGACCGCCTTTGAGTGAGTAATTCCACATATCGTGCATGAGATGATTTTCCATAAACAGCCTGGGGCGTCTGCGGTTGGGATCAAAATAGCTTTTAAATGCCATCCATTCCATTCCGCCGATATGATCCGAATGCAGATGCGAGATATAGACCGCGTCAATATGTTCATTGTGAATATTTCCTTCGCTCAGAGAAAAGCGGATGTCGGTTCCGCAGTCAAGCAGGAGATGTTTGCCGTTTGCGGCGCTGATCAGCATGTTGGACTGATAATACTCAGACGTTGTGAAAGCCGAACCCACACCGATGAACTTGATCTTCATTTGGCCAAACCTTGTTTGGGGGTGAGAGGTGAGGGGTAAGAGGTCAGAGGCTTCAACCCCTGACCTCTTACCTCTGACCCCTGACCCCCTAAAAATTATATCTGTATTTGAAAAAGGCTTTTGCTTCCGCAGGGACGGAAGTGAAACTGACTCGGAACGCCGGAGGAGAATCCGATACGTTGCGGATGACTTTGGCGTATATTTCCGTTGTGATTTCATAGCCGCCCTCGTCATCAAACAGCGAAATCTTCAGATTGGTCAGCTTGTCCGGAACCATGTCTGAAAGAATTTCCGCTCCCTCGGCTGCCACTTTTGCAACGCTGCCCTCAAACTGTCTGTCTCCCGCATGTTTCCCGGCAAGCACGGTAAAGCGCACCGGCAGGTACTGCCGCAGTGTCAGCAGTTGCGGTTCTTTTTTCTCCGGAAGAAAGCGGCTGTATTCCCCGCCGATGCCCCCCACTTCATAAATCGTGATGGGGTCTTTGAACCCTTTGGGAAGCACTTCCATCTGATTGTCAATTCTCACAATGGGACCGCAGTCTGCCAGCGTGCTTTCCGAAACCAGAATCTGCCCCCCCAGGGTGTAAGATTCGATGCGCGACGCCAGATTCACATTGCGCCCCACCACCCCGTATTTGAAACGCTTTTCCGAGCCGATGATGCCCACCACCAGATCCCCGGTATTGATGCCGATGCCCTGAAGCACTTCCGGATAGCCCGCATTCCGATTCCATTCATTCACTTTCTCCATTGCCGTCTGCATTTCCACCGCACAGGCAACAGCCCGTTTGGCGTCATCCTCCCGAAGAATGGGCGCGCCGAAAAGCGCCAGAATCGAATCCCCGATAAATTCGTCAATCGTACCCCGGTATTTCAGGATAATTTCCGTCATGGTTCCCAGATAGTTGTTGATGATGCTCACGACATTTTCAGCAGGCAGACGCTCGCTCATAGCGGTAAATCCCCGCAAATCGCTCATCATCACGGTGATTCTCTCTTTTTTTCCGCCGAGTTTCAGTCTTTCGGGGTCCAGAATGCTGTCAACAATGTCATCGGAAAGAAATCTGCCGAAGGTATCCCGGATAAACTTATATGCCTCATTTCTTTCCAAAAGATTGATATAGCCTTTGGAATGATGGCGGATACGGGCAAGGAGTTCGAGACGGTCCGGCAGTTTGACTACATAATCGTTTGCCCCCAGGGCAAAGGCTTCGGCTTTGGTGAGAGGTTCTTCTTTGCTTGACAGCACAATGAGCGGGACATCCCGGGTGCTTTCGTTGGCGCGGAAATACCGCACCAGCGTCAGGCCCTCGATTTCCGGCATCACCAGATCCTGCAGGATCACGGTAGGCGACAGCACCTGGGCCATTTTGATTGCCTGCGTCGCGTCCTGACAGTAGTGAAAGTCAATGTCTTTCTCATCAGCCAGCATCCGGCGGACCGCTTCGCCGATCATCATCTGATCGTCCACCAGCAGCACGGTTACGCGATGACGGCTCTCTTCATATATGAGAGGGGGTTTCTGCTTTTTCTGCATAAAAAAACCATGTTGCCTGCTTCGGGCAATAGTAGTGATTCCGAGTTTGAGATTTGACAACTTTACATTATTGCACCACTACCAGAAATACTTCGACAAGCTCAGTAACCGCTTCGACAAGCTCAGTAACCGCTCCGACAAGGTTACTGAGCCTGTCGAAGTAGCTCATACCAATTCGCTTTCAAAGATCGGCCCGGCTTAAAACAGATTCAGACCGTAATAAAAACAGATTTCAAATCGCGTCTGATTTTAGCCGGGTGCCTGAAAAGCGCCCGGGCTTAAAACAGACACGGAGAACACAGTTTTTGAAAGCGAATTGGTATCAGTAACCGTTTCGCAGCCTTCGGACTATTGAAGGACCGATTTCGATGATATTCAGGATTTCTACCGCAGCCCCCAGTTCTTTGGCGGCTTTCGGCATACCGTAAACCACGCTGCTTGCTTCATCCTGGGCAATGGTATGCCAGCCGCAGCGCCGCAGCGCTGCCAAACCTTGTGCACCGTCTTTGCCCATGCCGGTCAGCACTATGGCGATGGGGGGGTGAGGGGTGAGGGGTGAGGGGTGAGGGGTTTGTTTCCCGACCTCTGGCCCCTGACCTCTGACCCCTGACCTCATCATCTCACCGACTGGCCAATATTTGGCAAGACTTTTGAAAAAAACATCCGCCGAGGGACGAAAGGGCGTGTCCGGCGATTCTGAAGAATAGGAAAATGTCAGATCAGGCATGAGTACCAGATGATCGTTTGTACCGGCAACATATATCCGGTTTGCCTCGGGTCTTTTGCCCCGGGACGCCAGCGCCACCCGCAAAGCACTTTGTCCGTCCAACCACTTTGCCAGACTCGCTGAAAATTTTTCATCCACATGCTGAATAATGACGACAGCCCCCCGGAAATCTCCCGGCAGAACAGAGATCACTTGTGCCAGCGCTTTGGGCCCCCCTGCGGACGCGCCGATCACCACCAGCGGCGGAACCGTTGCGACAACGGGCATCTGCCTGACAGACAGGGGAACGGTGATATTGGCAGTGGCTCGGCGCAGCCTTTCGATAATATTGATTTTTCTTAACAGTGCTTCGCGGCTGTGTTGCGCCTCCGCGCCCTCTCCCATCATGGGGAGACTGACAGCATCCAGCGCGCCGTGTCCCATAGCCTCAAAAACTTTTGCAGCATTTCTGCCCACTGTCGCGGTCACTATCAGGATGGGACAGGGATTGTTCGGTGCTGGGTCTGTCATAATCCGACGAGTTGCTTCCGCGCCGCCCATTTTCGGCATGATCAGGTCCATCAGAATCAGGTCCGGGCTGTCTGAGGCATTTTTCCTCACGGCTTCTTCACCGTCTGAAGCGGTCCATGCAAGATCATGGTCCGGCACGCTGAGGATAATCCGGCGCAGGGTTTCCCGTGCAATGGCTAAGTCGTTTACGATGGCGATTCGCATAAGAATTGAGAATTGAGAATTGAGAATTGAGAAATAAGAAGTGTTCAATTCTCAATTCTCAATTCTCAATTTATTCACATCACCTTAAATCTCGATACCTCGTCCTGCAAACCTCTTGCCGCATCGTTCAACTGTTCGATTGCCATAAAAGATTCCCGCAGCGAATCCACTGTCTGCTGCATTTCCTCGCTCAGATTCATCATGGAATTGTTGATCTGCTGCGCGTTTTCAGACTGAAACTGCATGGACCCGTTCACCCCTTCGAAACTCGGAGAAAGTGCCTGAACCTGCTCGATAATCCGGGACAGTTGCATACTGATCTTGCCCACATTTTCCGCACTGCGCTGAACTTCTTTTATAAAAGCATCCATTTCCATCACGCCCGCAGACACGGCAGACTGCATTTCCTGAACCATCTGATCTATGTCCAAAGTTGCCACCGCGGTCTGATCCGCAAGCCTGCGGATTTCCCTTGCCACCACCGTAAAGCCCCGTCCGTATTCACCGGCTTTTTCCGCTTCGATTGCCGCATTCAGAGACAAAAGATTGGTCTGATCCGCCACTTTGGTGATGGTCGTGACAACAGAGGTGATATTTGCGGCTTTTTCATTAATGGCTTCCAATTTGCCGGAAATGGATTTCGAAGCATTTTCCATGTGCCGCATTGCCTCTTCCATCTGTCCGAGGTCTGTCTGTCCTTTTGCCGCAAATTCTGCGGTCTGATCCGACATCGCAGCCACTTCTCTGACGGTTTTTACCAATTCTTCGGAAACATTGGAAATTTCCCCCACAGATTTCAGCACGTAATTGGTGGATTCCAACTGGGTTCTCATCACCGCTTCCTGCTGCCGGGATGTGGCGGAAAGTTCTGTTGCCGAAGATGTGACCTGAATCCCGGAACGCTGAACCTGTCCGATCAGAGAATTGAGATTATGCGCCATTTCGCCTAATTTGGACACCAGATTTCCGACTTCATCATCATGCTCTTTCTGAATTTCGGCAGTCAGGTCTCCTTTTGAAATGACATCGGCAAAAGACACGGCTTTGTTGATGGGAATGAGAATCCGCCTTGCAATGAGCCAGCCCGCGCCCAGCATGAAAACAACAGAAAAAAGTCCCACGGTCCATACAATATTGCTGAGTCCTCTGCTGACCCTTTCCGCTTCCTGCTGTGCAAGACTGCGAACTTTGTCCGAGGCAGACTGTACGGTTTTCAGACCCGCGGTAAGCAAATCCGCGCATGTCTGCAATTCTTCGCTGAAAGCGTGAATGCTTTTCTGCTGTGCAATCCGCAGGGTCCGCAGTTGTGCAATTGAATTGTCTCCTTTGACCAGCAGCGATTCCAGGAGACTGAAATTTTTTTGTGCCGCATCAAGGAGGGTCTGCAAATCTTTCTGTTCGGAGTGCTGGGAAATTCCGTTAATAGCGGCGGACAGGGTTTTCAGCGATTCTTCAATATGTCCGATGCCGGCTGCGATTTTATCGTTTCCGATCTCGGCGATTTTATCCGCATCCCCTGCCAGCAGTATCTGTCTGCCGCAACTGCTCAGAGAAACAGCCGCCAGTCTGATATCCGCCAGTCTTTCACGAATGTCTGACGAATCCGGGACCGCGCCGGTATTTGTCTTTTCATCCTGTTTGCGGAAAGCGGCATATATTTTTTCCGACAATATCTCCGAATTTCTGTATAATTCTTCTTCAGTTGTATCCAGCACAGTTGCCTGTTCGCTCAGGCTTTTCGACAAGTTGAGACCCTCCTGCACCTTCACCTGCACGGCATTGTCTTTTTCCAGCATAAGTGCGTAAAGTTTTTCCAATTCCGCAACAGATTCGGGCAGTTTCCTGGCATGGTGAATTTTTTTGGCTTCTCCGGCCAGTTCTTTCAGACGGCGGATTCCGGAGGAAAATGCCTGTTCCATTTGTTTGCGGGCAGAGATTTTCTCCAATGCTTCCGGGGAATCTGCCTGCCGGACCGCGTAACTGCGGAGACTGAAATCTGCTGCGGCTGCCTTGAGCGACTGTGTTGCAGCATCCAGGGGCAGTACCAGCTCGGTCAGTTGTTTCTGGGTATTCATCAGTCCGATATTTGAAGCGATATTAATCCCGGACAGTGTGCAGATCACGATCACGCCTGTGAAAACCAATCCTGTCAGCATTCGTCTTATTGTCAGATTCAGTTTCATTTTTTTACTGTATCCCTTCTGTAATTGAGAAGTGAGAAGTGAGAATTGAACACTTCTTATTTCTCAATTCTCAATTTTCATACCAATTCGCTATCAAAAACGGTGTTCTCCGTATCTGTTTTAAGCCGGGGCGATTTACGATCATCTGAAAGTTCTCCGTATCTGTTTTAAGCTTCGGCGCTTTTCAAGCGGTTTAAGCGATTTGAAAAATCGCTTTACAGGCGGTTTAAGCGATTTTTTAAGCCGGGCGCTTTACGATCTGAAAAGACCGATCTTTGAAAGCGAATCGGTATAAGCTCCGTAGGTGCGTCATATTTGCAGCATCCGCAGGAGCGAAATATTTGTGTAGCATCCCGCAGAAATATTTCACTCCTACGGAGTTCGGGGATCCGGGGGCGGCATTTTTCTACAAATATGTCGCGCTACAAATATGACGCCTCTACGAGGCTTGTGTTCTGCTGTGTTCAATTCTCAATTCTCAATTCTCAATTCTCAATTAAAATCAGGCTTCCCCGATCAGATCAACCACCGCTTCGATGAAAGAATTGTCCTGAAAACTGCTCTTGGTCAGATAATAATTTGCGCCTGCCTCAAGTCCCCGCAGACGGTCTTCTTCTTTATTTTTATATGAGACAATCATCACCGGCAATGATTTGAGTTTTTCATGCTGTTTGATCTGCGTAATCAGTTCAAAACCGTTCATCCGGGGCATATCAATGTCGGAAACCACCATGTCGTAGGTGGCAATCCGCAGCAGATTCCAGGCATCCATGCCGTCAACCGCAACCTCCACCTGATACCCCCGGCTTTCAAGCAGCTTGCGCTCCATTTCCCGCACCGTGATGGAATCATCCACCACCAGAATGTGTTTTTCTTTTTTGCCGGCCCCGGGCGCAGACTGCCTGCCGATTTTGGCAAGACGGCGTTTGCCGGTCAGCACGCTGTCAACAGAGCGTACCAGATCCTCGGTGTCAAATATCAGTACGGGCGAACCGTCCAGCATAACGGCAGCAGCGCTGATGTCGGGAATTTTTCCCAGCCGGCGGTCTAAAGGGCGCACCACCAGATCGCATTCTCCCAGAAAATCATCTGCCACCAGACCGTAGGAATGAAGTCTGTCGCTGATGACCACGATTTTGAGCAGATTTTCCGAGTCATCGGCAGGCGCGGAGAGTGTTTTTTCAATTTCCAGAATATCGTGAATATCCACCAGCGAGATATTTTTTTTATCAAGAATGAAATATTCCCGGTCTTCCACAGTTTCGATGTCTTTCCGTTCAAGAATGAGACATCTGTCAATGCGGGCAAGGGGAAAGGCGTAGGGTTCTTTTGAAATTTCAACCAGAAAGGTCCGAACCACGGAAAGTGTGAGCGGCAGTTCCATGGAAAAACTCAGCCCTTTTCCGGGGCGGGAGGTCACTCTGACCACGCCGCCAACCTCGTGAACCATAGAATGCACCACATCCAAACCCACACCCCTGCCAGATATTTCCGAGACCGAATCCAGGGTGGAAAAACCCGGGAGAAAGAGAAAATCCGTGAGTTCGGATTCTGTGAGCCGTGAAATCATTTCCTCATTTGCCAGTCCTTTTTCCTGAATTTTTTTGCGCAACTGTTCCGGATGGATGCCTCTGCCGTCATCGGAAACGGTAATCATGAGGATGCCGGAGCGGTGCGCGGCTTCAACAGTCAGCGTCGCTGTTTCCGGCTTTCCCGCGGCGAGCCGGTCTTTCGGGGACTCAATGCCGTGGTCTATGGCATTCCGCAGCAGGTGGTTGAGCGGCGCGTCCAATTTTTCCAGAATATCCCGATCCACTTCTGTAGCTTCACCGATGATTTTAAGCTGCACTTTTTTTCCCAGTTCTCTTGACATATCCCGAACCACCCGGGGGAATGCCCTGATGCCGTCTGCAAAAGGACGCATCCGCACCCGTATCACCTCGTGGTAAAGACGGTCTGAAAGATTTTCCGAGGAATTGGTGTAGAGTTCCAACTGATTCAGACTCTCTATGAGATAATGATGGCTGTCTTTTGACTTTACCCTTGCCCGCTGCGACATTTCAGCCAGAAGGGGGACTATTGAGAATTGAGAATTGAGAATTGAGAATTTGTCGGTATGGCGAATCTCTGCCAGCATTTCCTGCATCTTTTCCAGCAGGACAAGCAGTTCGCCCTGGTTTTTCTTTAATTTTGACAGCGATTTGAAAAAAGGCGGCAGCCAGCGGACGCTCACGGTCACTTCTCCGGCAAGTGCCATCAGCCGCTCGATCTTTGCAGCCGTCACCCGAATCATGCGGTCTTTTTCTCCCTGCCGCTGTCCGTAATCCGCAGGGGGACGCTCTGTAAGGGGGTGAGGGGTCAGGGGTGAGGGGTCAGGGGTTTTCTCCTGCCCTGACACTTCTGCCCGGTGCGGTGCGGGAGCGTGAAGAACCGGGCTTTTTTCATCTGCCGCGGGGGGGTTCCCGTGCAGATCAGTCCCGGACAAATCAGGGGGCGGGACCGGCGATGCGGATAACTGAGGCTCCGGGTCAGGTTTCCGAACCGGGGGCGGCGAGGGTCTCGGCGAAAGGGGGGGCAAAACCGCAGCGGTTTTATCTTCCTGGCTGAGGATCAGGGACATGGAGGCAAGCAGACTGTCAATCTCCTGACGATGAGCAGACAGCCATTCTTCCATGCCCGTGTCTGCGATTTCAGCTATGCGTGAGATCATGTCAACGGCTTTGAGCAGGGTATCAATATGATAGGGCTTCAAGCCTGCGGACAGTGCGCCTTCGCCTTTTTGAAGCGAGACAAAACAGTCCTCCATGGTATGCGCCAGTTTGACCACCGCGTCCAGATCAACAATTCTGGCGCCGCCTTTGATGGAGTGGGCAGCCCGCATCAGCGACTCAACGGTCTGGGGTTTGCGGTCGCCGGCGTCGTTTTCCAAAGCCAGCAGCCCCTCATTCAGTGTTGCTGCGTGAACTTCCACTTCAGACCGGAAAAGGTCTATCATGGAAAAATTGCTTAAATCCTGTCCGTTGATGGTTGGCATCGGTCTTTTAAGTGAGAAGTGAGAAGTGAACACTTTTATTTCTCACTTCTCAATTACTGCAAATTCCTTTTCAGACTGTAAAGCAGAAGGTCATCGTCTAAGAGTGCAACCTGTCGGTTTTCCAGATGAAAAAGCCCTTTGGTGAAAGTTGACTGGGCTTTGGCAACAGTTACCGGCACATTTTGAAACATATTCGGATGAATCCGGTAAATTCCCAGAATTTCATTGACCGGAAAAACCCACTGTCCTTCGCTGCTGTTCAGCACCATTACCCGATGATGCGTTGCGGGCTTTTCCTGTTTTTCCGGATAACCCGCCTCTATCCCCAAAAGTTCTTTGAGAGAAATGCACAGTTGTATCTCACCGTGAATATTGACAACACCGATGAGTATCGGATTTTTGCGATGGGGAAGGCTGTGGCTGCGGAGATTTTCCGGAGCGATGATTTCCGAAAATACGGTTGTGCGGAGCGCGAGCCATTCTTCTTCGATACGGAAAACAACCGCAGAAACAGTTCCCGGCAGGTCGTCTTCTTTTTCGGCGGACATGACTTCGGTCCATTCGGTTTTATATTCATCCGGCATGTCACGTTCAAGAAGATTTCTGCCTGCGGAGATGAAAATTTCGCAGTTCCGGCAGTGGATAACCTTTTCCAGATTGGGACAGCGCGGCTTCACATTTCCCCATACGCCGACGGTTTTCCAGCATATTTCAGACAGCGGATTCTGTGTTTCCGCCCGGGTACTGTGAATTTCAATAACTTTCGAGTCTGTTCGGTTCATAAGTCAGTACTCCGACAAGCTCCCTGCTCACTCATCGCCGGTTTTATCAAGAATCCGCTGCGCCCGGTAATGAAAATGCTGCGCCCTCTCACGCTCTCCCCGACGCTCCATAATAAGCGCCAGATGACTCAGGGCTTCATGGTGATTCGGATCCAGATAAACGGTTCTGTTAAAATATTCTTCAGCCCGCTTATCGTCATTGCCGGCATTGTAAAGCAGACCGGTCAGAAAATGCGCCTGAACATGAAAGGGGTCTTCTGTCAGATATTTTTCGCACAGTTCAAGCGATTCTTTCAGATTGCCCTGATCCGCCAATTTCCGAGCGCTGTGCAGCAGCGTGGGAGGTGACGGCTCATCGGAAATGATCTCTCCGGCTACGGTCACTGAGCTTGTCGAAGTGCCGCTGCTGTTCATGGACAGGGCATCTGTCGGCAAACGGCGGTCCGGGACCGGTTTCCGAACACGGCTGATATTGCTGTCCCGTGACAGCATCAAAACTGCCGGCATCTGTCTGCGGGCTGACCTGTCAGCCGGGGCAGGGGTTTGCCCCGGGGATAACTTTCTGCGGGGGGAAAGACTGTCGCAGGTACCATCCGCATGTTCATCGCCCCCGGCTCTCCGGCAGGCGAAAACCCCTGCCTGACGGATCCATACGAAGTGCGTTTTTTTGGCGCAGCTGCAAATCAGGGGACGCTCCACATGTCCGACAAAGAGGATGCCGTTTTGAGCCAGCAGACGGTCTATGACGGAAATTGCCCGCTGCTTTGCCGCGTCGCTCAGATAAATCAGCAGATTGCGGCAGAAAATAATGTGGTAGGGCTTTTCATCTGCAAGAAGCTTTTCATCTGCAAGATTTCCGGTCTGAAAACGGACCATATTCTTTATCCTGCTGTGCAGAATGAAAGTGTCTCCCGTACCTGAAACCCGGTCAAAATACCGGTCCCTGAATGTCAGGTCATCACCCCGGAATGATTCCCTGCCGTAAATGCCGAGTTTTGCTTTGCGCAAAGCCTTTGCGCTGATGTCTATGGCGTCAATGCAGAAACGGCCTTTTCTGATTTCTTCGGACAATCCCATATCCGAAAGCGTCATGGCAACGGAATAAGGTTCTTCCCCGGTGGAACAGGGGATGCACAGAATCCTGAGCCTTGTGTCATCCCCCGCGGCGGAACCGGAAGCGATACGGGCAGGCAGCCATTCAAATCTGACATATCCGCCCAGAAAGCTGAAAGAGGCTTTGTTACGGAAAAACCATGTTTCCGGAACTACGGCTGCTTCTATGAGATGTTCCCATTCTTCTTTTGAATGCTGAAGATAGGAAAGATAAACTGCCATGCCGGTGCCGGAATCCTCATCTTCCGGCGACAGACCGCAGGCTGCCATCCGGTGCCGGAAAGCTTTGCTGAGGTTTTCAGCACCCGCGGCTTCCGGGGTCAGTCCGGTTTTTTCTTCCAGTAAAGATTCTATGATGGTCTGAAACATCTGTTCTCAGTCATTGCGTCTCTACAATTTATCTTCTTCTTCGGGCAGAAAGTCAATGCAGTTCGGCAGAAGATTCAGGTCTATATACTGAATCATTTTCTTCTGCTCCATCACAATCCCCCCCAGATACGGCGCAGTTGCCGCTCTGCTGCCTGAAAAAACAAATGCGTCTTTGGGTTTTCTTACCGTTTCGGTCACCCGTTCTGCAATCAGTCCTATCGTGTCGGTACGATTTCCTTTTCCGGCATAATCCGCAAGAATGATCCGGGTACTCAGCCGCATCCGGCAGGGGCAGCCGTGAATTAACCGGCACAGATCAATCACCGGCACAACCGTTCCCCGGTAATTGAAAAAACCGGCAAAAAAATCAGGCCGGTGAGGGACCGGCTTGAGCGTCACCATCGGAGCGATTTCTCTGACATTTTCACATTTGATTGTGTACATGGCGTCTCCGATGTAAAAAAGAAGTATCAGCATTTCTTCTGCGATATCAGCCTCCTCATTCTGTCTGTCTGTGTTTCATGCACACATCCAGGGTCCTTTTCAGCAGCAGGAAATATTTTTCAATACCGGACAAATATTTTTTATATCCCGGAAAAAGTTCTTTTTCCAGACGGGAAAAATATTGGCTGACGATGTTATCCATGTAATTTCTTATTTCTGTTTCATAGTCGGAACCCTGTCCTTTGTCCCTGTGACGCCGCTCCGCTTCAAGCCTGCCGATTTCCAGTTCCATACGCATTTTGTCAAGCGTCACCCGCAGATCGGCTAATCTGAGGCGTTCTGTTTCCAATGTTTCTCTTATTTTTTTTGCTTCTTCAAGTTCTGCTTCCCATGAAGGGTCCCATTTCTGAGAGATGCACCGGTAGAGGGCCCGATTCAGACTGATCCGCCGGGCGGTCAGTGCCCTGAGGACGACTTCATACTGACTTCGCTGTTTTTCAAGTTTCTGCCGCTTCATCTCGACCTGTGCATAATCATCTTTGATTTCTCCTGCCAGTGCGGCAGAGACTGCCAGAGCTGAGAACAGAGCTGAGAACAGAAAAAATATGATAACAGCAGGCATCCGGATTTTCAGTACAGCCGCAGGCAGTATGCGGTGTTGCCCCCGGCTGCCCCGGCTAAAAGTAGTCACCAAAAAAACCATTCACTCTGTCTCCTTTTTCACAGGAAACACTCTATCACACATCAGATGTTTATGCAATGCTTTTAGAATTCTCAGTCTGCCAAAGTCGGTATCACGGTTCTGATGAATCGTCTGTCGTCTTCATCTATCCTTCTGAGTCCCTCCATCAGCAGGTGCATAAAATCTCCCACTTCCGGAGCTTTCATTTCTTCTGCCGACAGCCCGGGAATAAATTTGAATCTTCCCCGCTTGAGCTTGAGCAGCTCAAAAAAAGCCTCCTCCCCTTCTTTTCCGTCATATTTGACATTGACAAGCGCACCTTCCCGGAAGGAAAGATACGCGGTGGTATCGGCTAATTTCAGGGTCAGCACTCCTGTTTTCTGGTTCATGTTGAAGGTCTGAAACAGTTCCGAGGGCGGCATTTCTGAAAGTTTCCCTGCCATTCCCGATGCAAATTCTTCTGACCTTGCCGTGTTGATTTCCGCCATTCTGCCGGCAAGCAGACGGGTAAAATACATCTGAAGAGAAGGGGATTTGTTCATCATTTTTTTGAAATCTTTGGCAACCAGATACAGCACGGTTGTCGGCTTGACCGCTTTGACGGTTGCCCCGACAGGATTTCCGGAAAGCAGGCTCATTTCACCGAAAACCTCTCCTTTTCCCAGAAAAGCAAGACTCATTTCATCATCGCCCACCACTTCGATTTTCCCGGAAACAACAATATACAGACTCCTGCCCGGGTCCCCTTTTCGGATGATAATATCACTGACGGCAAATTCGTCAAATTTGAGACAGGAAGTGAATTCATTGACTAAATGTTCCTCAACTGCCTGAAAAATTGAAAATTTGCTCAGAGAGCGGGCAACAATGCTGATATAATCTTCGGATTTTTTATCAGCAGAAATCAGTTTGTTTTCTTTTTTATACCCGAAGCGGATCATACCGCTGCAGCCGCTGCACTCAAACAGGGATTGGGGAGCGTCGCTGTCCTCCGTATCTTTTTCTTTCAGGTTTTTAAGGAGGTTGACAATATCTCTGATAAGGATGAGACAGGGCGCTTTGTTTCGGGGGGCAAAAAAGGATTTGTCCGATAAGTAAAATTCATCTCCTGTTTCATAGAGCGGACAGTTGTTTTCCCCCATAATTTTGAAAACCGGCGAATTTTCGGAAAGGAATCCGTCTTCTTTTCGGGTCCCGTCATCTGCCGGAATTTTTACAGCCGCTGCCTGAGCGGAGCCGAAGGCAGCCCGGCTTGTTTCGTCATTTATTTCAGGAGGATAAACTGTAAATATGTGTCTGCATTTCACACATCGGAATTTGGAGCCTTTTTCCCTGATCAGTGTATCATCAAGGTCATATTCGGTCAGGCATTTTTCACATGCGATTCTCATAACACCGCCTATAATTTAGATAATAATTCTGACGAATTATGGCAATTGTTATTAAAGATTTAGCTCTTTCCCAAACCCGTTTAATCCGTCCTATATTGTATATGCCATATTTGGTTGTTTATCGCAACTTATTTTCTCTGAAATATACAGGATTATACAGGATTATGCAGGATTTACAGGATTGTACAGGATTATACAGGATTTACAGGATTATACAGGATCAGGGGGAAGGGGGAAGGTTTACTGAAAACTTGAAACTGACAAACCTGTCACCTGCAACCTGCCCCCTGAAAACTTGATCACAGGCAAAGTTCAAAAGCATTTCTGACCCATTCGATATGAGGCTTATTTTCTTTTGCCGGGAAAAAAAGCGTTATCACGTCAAAGCGTGCTTTCCGATTCTGAGTGTTTCTGTCTTTGAGATATTGCAGGGCAGCCATGGACATTTTTCTTTGTTTTTCAGGCGTGACAGCGGATTTCGGGGGACCGAAGCGTTCCGATTTTCGGGCTTTGACCTCTGCAAACACCAGGGTATCGCCCTGCTCGGCAATAATGTCAATTTCTCCCCGCGGGGTGCGGTAATTCTGCTCCAAAATGCGGTATCCGTTTTTTTCAAGGTATCGGAGTGCGGCAAACTCGCATTCTTTACCGAATTTCTGACGAGTATCCGACATAAACTTTCATCCTGTAAGTGAGAATTGAGAATTGAGAATTGAGAATTGAGAAATAAAAGTGTTCACTTCTCACTTCTCACTTCTCAATCTTAATTTCGACTTCGCTCAATTACCGGCATCATCCTGTAATCCTGTATAATCCTGTATAATCCTGTATAATCCTGTATAATCCTGTACGCCCTTGAAAGTAAGTCTGTGAATGGGACAGGGTCCGAATTTCCGAATGGCTTCTTTGTGGGCAGGGGTCGGATAGCCTTTGTGCGCTGAAAATCCGAACCGGGGATAATCTGTATGATACTGCGCCATTAAGCGGTCACGGCTGACTTTGGCAATCACAGAAGCGGCAGCGATGGAAAGGCTCAGGCTGTCGCCGTGAACAACAGGTTCCTGAGAAATGCGTGAGGGGATTCGGAATGCGCCGTCTATGAGGAGATAATCCGGCTGCGGACTGAGATTTTCCACCGCAAAAGACATGGCAAGAAGGGCAGCCCGAAGGATGTTGATGCGGTCTATTTCCGCAGCATCAACAATGCCGATGCCGACTGAAACAGCATGTTCATAAATTTTGTCATAGAGATATTCCCGCTTTTTCGCCGTCAGTTTTTTGGAATCATTGACGCCGGAAACCGGAAAATCATTCGGCAGAATAACAGCGGCAGCCACGACGGGCCCTGCAAGGGGTCCCCGTCCGGCTTCGTCTGTGCCTGCAATTACGGAAAAACCTTTGCAGGCAGCTTTTTTTTCAAAAGTCAGCATATTGTCAGAGGAGCCGAAATTTCGGCTCCGCTCAATTTCGGCTCCGCTCAATTGCCGGGAGCCGAAGGGTGACATTAATTCACCCGGCGTTCTTTGATTCTTGCCGCTTTGCCTCTCAGGTTCCGCAGATAGTATATCTTTGAACGGCGGACTTTGCCTCTTGAAATCAGCTCGATTTTTTCAATAACGGGCGAATGAAGCAGAAAAATACGTTCCACACCGATGCCGTAAGAAACTTTCCGCACGGTAAAGGTGGCATTGGACATGCCGTTGTGTCTGCCGATGACAATGCCCTGAAAAGCCTGAATCCGTTCTTTTTCTCCCTCTTTGATCTTCACATAAACTTTAACGGTGTCACCCGGCATAAAATCGGGAATATCCATCCGCATATTCATCCGTTCCAATCGTGTTACAAGTTCCATAATATTTTTCCTCCGTGTTCAAAATAATGTAAAGCAAATTTTTAATTTGCTGTACGGCTTCATCAGGCAGCGATTTGAAAAATCGCTGTACATTTTAATGTAAAGCAAAATAATGTATTGCAAATTTTTAATTTGCTGTGCGGCTTCATCAGGCAGCGATTTGAAAAATCGCTGTACATTTTAATGTAAAGCAAATTAATGTACAGCAAATTTTTAATTTGCTGTGCGGTTTCATCAGGCAGCGATTTGAAAAATCGCTGTACATTTATATTTTTCCGCCATGTTCAAAATAATGTAAAGCAAATTTTTAATTTGCTGTGCGGTTTAATCAGGCAGCGATTTGAAAAATCGCTGTACATTTATATTTTTCCGTCATATCACCTCAGCAGTCTGTCCAATATGACAGACGCGGCAGAGCGCACCGAAAGATGATTGTAATCTGTATTTCCCCTTACCGGCTCCAGAATATAATCTGCTCCGGAAATAACTTCTTGTGCAAGCCCCCAGCCTGTACCGAAAATCAGAAGAAACGGATCGCCGGTTTGCAGCATTTCCCGCACACCACGGTTTTGGGAATCGCATTTTCCTGACTGCGGATATGTTCCAGCGTGTCTTCCAATGAATCTCTCACCCGGATCAGTTCCAGTGCGTCCCGTCGGGCAGGATTATATGTCGAACCGATACCGTGGGTCCAGTGAGACACAATTTTTTCCACCAATTCTTTCTGATCCGTCAGCGGCGTGATCACATAAAAGGCGCGTGCGCCGTAGGTTTTCGCAGCCCGTGAAATGTCATGCAGATCAAGGTTGGTCACGGCCGAGGCGATGATATTGCCGTGCTTATTGTTTACCGGATAGTGGGTCAGGGCCAGATAAAGATTGGGCGCGCAGGATGTTTTCAATATCAAGACACCATTTTTTCAGAATTTCCGTTTCCTGTGTGTTCAGGGCTGTGTTTTTCAGCAAATCCCGCCGCTTGAGAAAGGTGCGTATCAGCGAGCTTTCCAATCGCCATTTCTCAATTTCCTTATGATGACCGGAGAGCAGGACTTCCGGCACTTCGCAGCCCTCAAAGACCCGGGGGCGTGTATAATGGGCATGTTCCAGAAGACCTTGGGAAAAAGAATCTTTTTGTGCAGAATCTTCGCCGCCCAGCACACCGGGAATCAGACGCGTCACCGCATCAATCACCACCATTGCCGCGAGTTCGCCCCCGGTCATAACATAATCGCCGATGGAAATTTCATCGTCTGTGAAATCCTGACAGATGCGCTCGTCAATGCCTTCGTATCTGCCGCAGACAAAAATAAGCCCCTCGCTTTCTGCAAGTTCACGGGCAATATCCTGAGTAAACACTCTGCCCTGGGGCGTTGTCAGAATGGTTCTTGACCCCGGCATTGCGCTTCTCACAGCCCGAATCGCGGCAGCCAAGGGCGGCGCGTTCATCACCATGCCGCAGCCCCCGCCGTAGGGACTGTCATCTGTGCTGTGATGTCTGTCTGTTGCAAAATCCCGGATATTCACCGTTGAAGCTGAAATTTTGTTCCCCTCAACAGCCCGGCGGATGATGCCGTGTTCCCAAAACGGAACAAAGAGTTCGGGGAAAATTGTCAGAACCGCAAATTTCATTTGTTGATCGGCTGTTTTTGTTGGGGTTCGTGCCTCACCCCAACCTACAATTTATACGAAAACCCGTAACCCGTAGGTTGGGGTGAGGAACGAACCCCAACCCCTGCTCATCCCGTATTCACAATCCTTCAGGCAGATTCACCCGCATGACGCTGTTTTCAAGATCAACTGCTGTCACCACCGACGCCAGCGCGGGAATCAGTATTTCTTTGTCCCCGTCTTTTACCACATAAACATCATTGCTGCCTGTGGGAAAAACCGCTTCGATGATGCCGAGATAAATTTCTGTATCATCTGTGAAAACAGAAAGCCCTATCAGGTCTTCCCAGTAATAAGTTCCCTCTTCCAATTCAGGGAGACTTGCTTTTTCGATGAAAAACTCGGCGCCGACCCATGCCTCAGCTTCGTCTCGGGTGCCGACGCCTTTCAGCGACACAAGAAAGCCCTGTTTATGGGGTTTTGCCCATATAATTTCATGCTGCACAAGCTTGTCTGAAAGAACAGGCTGTTTGCTGTCCGGGGGATTCAGGCAGAGAAAAACTTTTCCCGGATCAAAAACCGAGGAAGATTCCGAATATGAAAAAACTTTCACTTCGCCTTTGATGCCGTGAACCCCCGCAATCTTTCCGATAGCGAGAAAACCGGATTTATTCAATCTGCTTTGATTTTCACCCGTCAGCGGGTTGTCTGTAATGTTTTTATCCCTGAATTTCAGCTTTGCCCTCAGCAGTAAAGCGAATTTTCAATTCGCTTTGAAGCGATTTAAAAAATCGCTTTACCGCAGAAGCCGCGGTGATGTAAATTTATTCTATAATCTCAAGCCCGTAGGGCGGACTAAGCGCAGCGTGTCCGCCCTACATCGCTACATCGCTGCATCACTCCAGCGAATTTATTCTATAATCTCCAATACAGTACGTTTTTTCACTTTGGCAGAAGCGGCGCTCAGGATGGTACGCATGGCTCTGGCGGTCCTGCCCTGCTTCCCGATGACTTTCCCCAGATCCTCTTTTGCCACTTTTAATTCCAATACAGAGGTCTGATTTCCTTCCACCTCTGCAACCGATACCTCTTCCGGTTTGTCAACCAGCGCCTGTGCAATATACTTGATCAGATCTTTCATAGCTCCGCCTCCCTTTGTCGGCTGTTGAGAATTTGGGATAGGCTGCGGATGGCGGTTTGTCGCCGCATCCCGCAGCACAGATAATTACGATAAGTCTTTTTCCTGATAATGTTACCTTAAAACCGCAAAAAAGCAAAAGCAATTTTTGTTTTTTTCTGCCTTCCGTGTCTGTTCTGCAATACTCAGGACGCAGGCGTTTCCGAAGGTTTGATTTTTTTCAGAAGGGTTTTTACCGTGTCCGTGGGGATTGCTCCCTGTTTCACCCAGTGCCGGACCCTGTCTTCTTTCAGAAGCACTTGTGCCGGTTCTGCTACAGGATTGTAAGTGCCGAGAACTTCTATAAATCTGCCGTCACGGCGATATTCGCTCTCCGCAGCCACAATCCGGTAAAAAGGTCTTTTTTTTGCGCCGTGTCTTGCCAATCTGATTTTAACCATGCAATGATTTCTCCCATTATGATTGAAAATAAAGGTTCGGGGTCAGAGGAGATGCCTCGAACCTCAGTCCTCGAACCTCAGTCCTCGAACCTCAGTCCTCGAACCTCGTCCCTGCTAAAAAGGAAGTACGCCCTTGCCGATCCCGCGCACCCCGCCTTTGTTGATTTTTTTGATCATTTTCATAACCTGCGTGTAGTTTTTCAGAAGCCTGTTCACATCCTGCACGCTTGTACCGCTGCCGCCTGCGATCCGTTTGCGCCGGCTCCCGTTGATAATGGAATACTGATGGCGTTCCTGCGGCGTCATGGAATTGATGATCGCCTCTATTCTTACCAATTCCTTTTCATCCACTTCAAGGTCTTTGAGTTGCTTGTTTTTGCCAAAACCCGGAATCATGTGAAGCAGTTCTGTCAGCGAACCCATTTTCCGTATCTGAATCATCTGATCCCGGAAATCGTCCAATGTGAACTGGCTTTTTCTGAGCTTTTTTTCAAGCTCCGCGGCTTTTTCTTCATCAACAACCGACTGCGCCTTTTCAATAAAAGTCAGCACATCGCCCATGCCCAGAATGCTCGAGGCCATCCGGTCAGGGTGAAACGGCTCCAGCTGATTCAGCTTTTCACCCACGCCGATAAACTTGATGGGCTTTTGGGTGACAGCTTTGATGGAAAGCGCGGCACCGCCTCGGGCATCGCCGTCCATCTTGGTCAGAATCACGCCGCCGATATTGAGCATATCATTAAAGGATTTGGCAATATTGACCGCGTCCTGGCCGGTCATGGCGTCGGCTACCAGCAGAATGTCAGAAGGATGCACCGCATCCCTGATTCGGCAAAGTTCCTCCATGAGCAGTTCATCCACATGCAGCCTGCCGGCGGTGTCTATAATCAGCGTGTCGCAGCCTGCTTTGAGTGCGGCAGTCACCGCATCCGTGCAAATCCGAACCGGGTCATTTTTCGGATCGGAGGGAAACACCGGCACCTGCAACTGTTCCCCCAATTTCTTCAACTGCTCGATTGCCGCGGGCCGGTAAACATCTGCGGGAACCAGATAAGGCTTTCTGCCTTTTTTTCTCAGAAGAATCGAAAGCTTGCCTGCTGTTGTGGTTTTACCGGAGCCCTGAAGTCCCACCAGCATGATCGGTATCGGAACCGGTCCCGAAAGTTCCAGTTCTTCATGCTGCGCGCCCATCAGCGCGGAAAGTTCGCTGTTGACGATTTTGATGACCTGCTGCCCCGGGGTCAGGCTCTTCATCACTTCCTGCCCGAGCGCACGCTCTTTTATATCAGCGATGAATTTTTTTACAACCTTGTAATGAACATCGGCTTCCAAAAGCGCGATCCGAACTTCTTTCAGACCGTCCTCGATATTTTTTTCCGTGAGCCGGCCGTGGCCTTTGAGCTTCTTAAAAACACTGTCAAGTCTGTCACTTAGGTTATCAAACATAAATCAGTTCCGTTTTTTATACATTAAAATCTTGAAATTAATATTTTAATAATGGTATGTCAAGCAAAATGAAACAGACATCAAAAACAGACATCAAAGATTTAACCCGAGAAGCCTTGGCAGCATGGCTCCGGGACCGGGAAATCGCCCCTTACCGTGCCGTTCAGATTTTGAAATGGGTTTATGTCCGGCAGACAGATACTTTTGATCTGATGAGCGATCTGGGAAAGGACATCAGAAATCTGCTTTCCGAGCATTTTATCATTGCCCGTCTTGAAAAAACACGCGTTGAGACCTCGCGGGACGGTTCCCGGAAATATCTTTTCCGATTGGCTGACGGAAAATATATCGAAAGCGTGCTGATTCCCGAAAAAGACCATCATACCCTCTGCATTTCCGCTCAGGTGGGCTGCGCGCAGGGATGCGCTTTCTGCATGACCGCAAAGGGCGGCTTTTCACGCAATCTCAGCCCGGGCGAAATCATTGCCCAAGTTCGGGATATTCAGAATGACATCTCCCCTGATGCAGAAGGGACGCTCCGCGTCCCGGATATTCTGAACGCGGAGCGTTCAGGCGGCATTCCCACGCGGAGCGTGGGAACGAGATACCCCGCGCCGCTGACCAATATTGTTTTCATGGGAATGGGCGAACCGCTTGCCAATTATAAGAACGTGATTGCGGCTGTCAATATCATTACCGACGGCGATGCCGGTCTGAAAATTTCAAGCCGGCGGGTAACGGTTTCCACCGCAGGGCTTGTTCCCGGTCTTTCCGAGCTGGGAAAAGACAGCGATGTGAATCTGGCAGTATCCCTCAACGCTGCGGACAATGAGACCCGGAATCTGCTGATGCCGATAAACCGCAAATATCCTTTGGAAATGCTTCTTGAAGCCTGCAAAGCTTTTCGGCTGAAACCCCGACGGCGCATCACCTTTGAATATATTCTGATAAAAGGCGTCAACGACAGCGAGAAACAGGCAAAAAAGCTTGCGGAAATTCTCAGACCCGTGAAAGCGAAAATCAATCTGATTCCGTTTAACGAGCATAAAGGCAGCGAATTTTTGAGACCTGAACAGTCTGTGATTTTGCAGTTTCAGGAAATTCTGAAAAAACAGAATTATACGGTAATGATCCGCGAAAGCAAGGGGCAGGATATTTCAGCCGCGTGCGGGCAGTTGAGCGCAAATTTACAACGACCTGCTCAGTAACCGTACTTCGGCAGGCTCAGTAACCGTGTCAAAGTGGTTACTGAGCAGGTCGTTGTAAGCCTGCCGAATTAAGGACGCAAAGAAAAAAACGGCAAAAGTTGTCAAATTTCTGCATTCTCTGCGCCCCGGCTGAAATCAGATGCGGGAAATTTTTATTTCCCATAATATCTGTTAAATATCATAATACAGGAAAAATTCATGCGGATGGGGGCGCAACGTCACCGGATGCACCTCATGCTCTGTTTTGTAAGCGACCCATTTTTCAATCACATCTTTGGTGAAAACATCGCCTTTGAGCAGAAATTCGCAGTCTTCTTCCAAAGCTTTCAGCGCTTCACTCAGCGAACCCGGCGCGGTCGGCACATTTGCCAGTTCTTCGGGCGGCAGAGAATAAATGTCTTTGTCCAAGGGATCGCCCGGATCCATTTTCTTCTCAATACCGTCAAGGATTGCCATCAGAATGGCTGAAAACGCCAGATAGCCGTTACAGGAGGGATCCGGCGTTCTGAACTCTAACCGCTTTGCTTTGGGCGACATGGAATACATGGGAATACGGATTGCGGCACTGCGGTTACGGCTTGAATAAGCCAGATTGACCGGCGCTTCAAACCCGGGAACCAGCCGCTTGTAAGAATTGGTCGTGGGATTGGTCAGCGCGCAAAGGGCTTTGCAGTGATGCAGGATACCGCCGATAGCATATAACGCATCCTGAGAAATACCGGCATATTTGTCTCCTGCAAAAAGGGGTTTTCCCTGTTTCCATATACTGACATGGGTGTGCATACCCGAACCGTTATCTCCGAAAAGCGGTTTGGGCATGAATGTCACAGAGCAGTTGTGGCGGGTGGCAACATTTTTCAGCACATATTTGAACCACACCAACTGGTCGCCCATTTCCACCAGAGACTTGAAACGCATGTCTATTTCCGCCTGCCCTGCGGTGGCGACTTCGTGATGCTGGCGTTCCACCGTGATACCGAGTTCTTCCAGGGTCAGCAGCATTTCTGTCCGCATGTCCTGATATTTGTCTGTGGGCGGCACCGGAACATAGCCTTCTTTATGCCGGGTTTTGTATCCGAGGTTGGGGCATTCGTCTCTGCCGCTGTTCCAGATGCCTTCCACAGAATCCACCATATAAAACGCGCTGTTTGCCGAGGATTCAAAGCGAACATCGTCAAAGATAAAAAATTCCGCCTCGGGCCCGAAATATGCGGTATCGCCGAAGCCGGTACTCTTGAGATAAGCTTCTGCTTTTATGGCAATATTGCGGGGATCACGGCTGTAAGCTTCCCGTGTGATCGGATCAACAATATTTCCGATCAGCACCAGCGTCGGTTCTTTAAAGAAGGGGTCTATTTTTGCAGTCGAAGGATCGGGAACGACCATCATATCGCTGGCATTGATGGGCTGCCATCCGCGAATACTCGAACCGTCAAAGCCGAATCCCTCGTCAAAGCTCCCCTCTTCCACTTCGCCGATAGGCACGGTAAAATGCTGCCACACACCCGGAAAATCCATAAAACGGACATCAACGACTTTTATCTGCTTCTCTTTTGCCATTTCCAATACTTGTTTCGGTGTCATATCAAAATTTCTCCTTGAATTTAGGAAGTTAGAGGTCAGGGGTTCGAGGTTCCGGGTTCGTGGGGACAAGCCCCCCGAACCTCAGACCCCTGACCCCGAACCCGTTTTTATTATATCGCGTCTTTTCCTTTTTCGCCGGTACGGACTCTTATCGCTTCTTCCACCGGAATCACAAAGATTTTTCCGTCACCCACTTTTCCGGTATTCGCGGCTTCCTGAATTTTTTTCACCACCCGGTCAACCCAGTCATTTTCAACAACCACTTCAATTTTGATTTTAGGGATAAAATCCACCACATATTCAGCCCCGCGGTAAATTTCTTTGTGTCCTTTTTGCCGCCCGTAACCTTTTACTTCCGAAATCGTCATGCCCTGAATACCGATTTCATTCAGCGCTTCTTTCACATCATCCAACTTGAAGGGCTTGATAATTGCCTCAATTTTTTTCATTTTACTTCTCCTTTCAGAATTGAGAATTGAGAATTGAGAATTGAGAATTTAATGCTTCTCTTTTCTCAATCCCCTGACAGATTATTCAATTTCAAACGCTCGTTCTCCATGTATCGAAGCATCAAGTCCCTGAATCTCATTTTCCTGTTCCACGCGAATGCCGCGGGTAATCAGCTTGGTGATATAAATCACAATGACCGTGCCGACGGCTGTGAAACCTGCGGTTGCGCCGATTGAAACAATTTGAATCCACAACTGATTCGGATTTCCGTAGAATAAGCCTGTTTTTCCCGCAGTGATTGCCGGATTTGCAAACAGTCCGGTCGCAATTGCGCCCCATGTTCCGCACATGCCGTGAACACCGAAAGCATCCAATGAATCATCATAACCTATCTTACGCTTGAGTATGGCAACGCTGAAAAAGCCGAATACGCCTGCCACCAATCCGATTAATAACGATGCGGGCAGATTCACAAATCCGGCAGCCGGTGTGATGGCAACCAGACCCGCGACAATTCCGGAGGCAAGTCCCAGAACCGTCGGCTTTTTGGTATGCAGCCATTCTGCGCCCATCCATGCAAGCGCAGCCGTGGATGCTGCCGTATTGGTCACAAGAAAAGCCGAACCCGCAATGCCGTCCGCAGCCAACTGACTGCCTGCATTGAAACCGAACCATCCGAACCACAGCAGCGCCGCGCCCAAAGCTGTCAGCGTAACGCTTGAGGGAAACATGGCTTCTTTGCCGTATCCGATTCGTTTTCCCACAAAAAAGGACAGCACAAGCCCGGCAACCCCGGCATTGATATGAACGACAGTTCCGCCGGCAAAATCCAGCGCGCCCATGGTTCCCATCCAGCCGCCGCCCCATACCCAGTGCGCGATGGGGCAGTAAATGAATGTCACCCATAAAATCGTGAACACAATCCACGAAGAGAATTTCATTCTGTCAACGATAGAACCCAGCACAAGCGCGACCGTAATACAGGCAAAGGTCATCTGAAACAGTGAAAAAACAAATGTCGGAATGGTGCCGGAAAGGCTTTGCACGCCGATTCCCATCATGAACACATAATCCAGACCTCCGATAATTCCGCCTTTGTCCGGTCCGAAAGCAAGGGTGTATCCCCACATCATCCAGATAACGCTTGCCAGACAGTATGCAACAATTGTCATGGCAAAGGTGTTGAGCAGATTCTTATACCGGGACATCCCTCCGTAAAAAAGCGCGAGACCGGCAGGGGTCATCACCATGACCAGCGCCGTGCTTATGATCATCCATGCCGTATCCCCGGAATTGAGGGCGCTTTCCCCGGCAAAAGCCGACACCGACGGGAACAGGGAAAAAATTGTTGTCATCATCAGACTCTTTGGCTTCATGTTTACATTCTCCTTTTTCTTAAAAAATTAATAAAATGTCAACCACTGTTTATAAAGATTGCACGGATTCTTGTCGGGCGGGCTTTATCCCATTAAGAGCCTTCCCCCTCTCCCCTTCGGGGAGAGGGAATAAAATCCCTACTTATTTCTTCGGGTCAGTTTCTGTCAGCGCCTTGTTTAAAGCGGTTTTCACAGCCGAAACCTGT
>JFJP01037584.1_pt1 | contig 27352 bp, 19 predicted proteins | sample 431651 | NCBI WGS metagenome assembly JFJP01 (sample SAMN02602958, study PRJNA72255) | Microbial mat metagenome, whole genome shotgun sequencing project. | biome: fresh water; feature: sink hole; material: water; isolation source: purple microbial (photo- and chemosynthetic) mats found in...
TCGAGCACTCCACAATTTCTGGCCCACCTGTGAAGGTTTCTGCTGGCCAGACCCTTTCCTTTATCAGAATAGGTGAAGATGAATGAAGGAGTTTTGAATAGTTTACCCGGCTGCAATGAATATTCGGATGCAAAAGGATTTATTCCGCTTATAGCCCGCAGAGAGTTCTTTTCATCAAGCTCAAACAGCAACTGGAAATTGCCTGACCAGCCTAAGGTTCCTGCAATAAGTTCTCCGGTTGTCTCATCAGATTTCTCATTTAGTGAGAGGAAAAAGACCGGAGTCTGGTACATATGTGCCCGTGTTCCAAGCTTTGTATCAATTATTTTAATGCCGCTTGTAAGCTCACTCTCCTGCATTTTCATCTCCTCGGCCCAGTCTCCGTGAAATTGGGTAAGCCAGTACTTATCTGCATCAAAGTGAAGCATTGATGAGGCATAATTATAGAGTTTTACTGGTTTGGCCTCTTTCTGAACAATCTCGACCCACTGTTCAATTACATCTTCTGCTGCGAAAGCCTTAATGTTAAGTGTTACCTCAACAGGATAAACAGGATCTTTCAGAAGTATCTTAGTCAGAGTAGTATTTGCATCGGTTTTCTCAGTGTTATGACTCACATATTTGAGTTCAAGAGATGGATTCCCATCGTTATGAGTCATACGGATAGCAGGTTCAAAAAGATTCTCGTTGCCATAAGTCTGATAAGCCTGATGGCCGGCATCTCTGAGCTGACTCAGCGATGCTGTGTTTAATAATTTTGATCCAAGGTAAGCCTGATAAACCTTTCCGTTCCTCCCGCTTACCTTGTAAACAAGGTCTGTGTTTTGTGTCCCAACAGAGATATAAACGTCAGGGGACTGGTTTGCCTGAGCTTGTCCCGCTGGAGTCTGACTCATTGAAGTATAACAACTTACAATGACAGTGATTAAAAGAAATAATGATTTTTTCATGGATTGTCGCAATATAATATTAGATATTTTTATTTCTGATTTTTCAATTATAAATATAAGCGATTCTTAGCAGAATTGTTTTTCATCGAATAGTTTTATAAAACATACTGAGTAATAAGTAATTCTTATAAATTTGAACGCAATTCAGATTGAAATATTCTCTCATATTAATAAATGAAAAGATCATCATTTTTTTTACACTCAGCTACTGTTATTTTATTAACAATAGTTAGTTCGCTTTCTTACAGTGTTAAAGGACAAACAACCTCTTCACAACAGGATACTTTGTCGAAAGGAGCAGCACTTAAACAACCTGAATATACCACTTCAAGGCTGGTTACAGATAAGCCTGTTATTGACGGAATACTTGATGATGAATGCTGGAAAAAAGGTACATGGGCAGGAGATTATCACCAGTTTATTCCGAATGAGGGAGCGAAACCAACCTATCCTACCGAATTGAATATACAGTATGATGATAAAAACCTTTATATCGCTTTCCGCGCCTATGATGGTGAACCTGATAAGATTGTGAGAATGGCGGGAGTGAGGGATGAGATAGTAGGTGATATGGTCGGAATTACTTTTGATAGTTACAGGGATTATCGTACAGGGTTTGAATTTACATTAACTGCCTGGGGACAGAAAGTTGATCTGGTATTATTTAATCCTTCGAACTGGGATTTTAACTGGAATGCGGTGTGGAAAGGAAAAACAGGACTGGAAGATTCAGCATGGGTTGCAGAACTGGAAGTTCCCCTGAGTCAGCTCCGGTACAGCAATGCTGAGGAGCAGGTTTGGGGAATGCACACCTGGCGCTGGATCTCACGGATCTCAGAGGAGAGTAATTGGGAAAGACAGTCAAAAATTGGTCCGGGTATGCTCTATAATTTTGGAGAACTTAAAGGGATAAGCGGATTAAAGAAATCCCGGCGTCTCGAGATAATGCCATTTGTTCTTGGCGACCTGAAGACTATGAAAGAGGTACCGGGTAACCCGTTTACAAAAAACGGGAAAGCCTGGGGAGGCAATATCGGACTTGATGCCAAGATAGGAGTGTCAAGTAACTTCACTATTGACCTTACAGTTAACCCCGATTTCGGGCAGGTCGAATCAGACCCATCCGTAATGAACCTTTCTGCTTTTGAGACTTTTTATGAAGAGAAACGTCCTTTCTTCCTCGAGGGACTCACAATATTCGATTATAAATTTGATGATCAGAGCCTGTTTTACTCTCGCAGGATAGGGCATGCACCTTCATTGTCGATTGATCAGGATGATACCACTTTTGTAAAATCACCTGACAAAACAGCAATCCTTAGTGCTATAAAGTTCAGCGGTACAACCTCAAAAGGTCTTTCTGTTGGTCTTATTCAGAGTCTGACAGCCAACCAGATGGCTCACCTGAGTGATCCTGCCGGAAACAGGAGCACCCGTCAGGTTGAGCCCCTCACGAACTATATGGTGGCCCGTGTGCAGAAAGGATATAATGCCGGAAATACAGTTGTAGGCGGTATGCTTACGTCGGCTAATCGGTTTATTAATGACCCTTCGCTTGAATTTCTCAGCAGGGATGCCTATACCGGAGGCCTCGACCTGCTCCACCACTGGAAGGATAAAGAGTTTTATGCAGACGCCAAACTAATTGGTAGTTATGTGAATGGAACAACTGAAGCGATCAGGGCTTTGCAGGAATCATCGGCCCGTTATTACCAAAGACCCGGTGTCAATTATCTCCATTATGACACCACTCAGACTAATCTGAGCGGATTCGGAGGTAAACTGAAGGTAGGAAAGGGCTCTAAGGGATTCTGGAGGTACTCAACCGGAGCAACATGGCTCTCGCCGGGACTGGAACTGAATGATCTTGGTTACCTGCGTTCAGCCGATGAAATAAACCAGGAGAATGTTGTTTCATACCTGATTAATCAGCCGGTATCTGTTTTTCATACCTATGAGATAAGTCTTGAGCAGTTTAACACCTGGAATTTTAATGGTACCTACCTTGGATCAGGAGGGCATCTCTCATTCTCATCAGAATTTAAAAATAACTGGAGCTTCAGTACCAATCTGATACTGCATTCAAAACAGGTTGACACACGGATTCTTAGGGGAGGTCCGGATATGATTGTTCCGGGGAGTGTTGCTGCTTTTGGAAGAGTAAGAACCGATGCGTCAAAAAAGATAATTGCCCAGTTTAGTTATCAACATGAAAGCAAAGGTAATAAATCTGCTTCCAGTTATCAGCTTAGCCCGGGTATAAGTGTTCGGCCGTTTCAGGCGCTAAAACTGGGAATTACGGCAGATTATTCTGATAATCGGGATAACTTTCAGTATGTTGCTGCCAGAGACTATCTTACTGAGAATAAATATATACTTGGGCGAATAGAACAGAAAACGCTTGGACTTACCTTCAGAGTTGATCTTAACATATCTCCCGAATTCTCAGTACAGTATTATGGCAGCCCGTTTGTTTCAAGGGGAACATACTCAGACTTTAAAGTCGTAACCAATCCCGGGGCAGAATCAATAAACGACAGGTTCCATTTTTTATTCAGTCAGGAAGTTGCCAATAGTTATAATCTTCAGGATGTTACCGATATAACCTCACCAGTTTATTCAATTGCAAATCCCGATTTCAATTTCCATGAATTCCGTTCCAATCTGGTAGCTAAATGGGAATATCGTCTGGGATCGTTTATATATTTTGTATGGTCGAGTGAAAGAACCGGCAGTACATCATCCTCAGGGGCCTCTTTTAGCGATTCTTACAAAGAACTTCAGAATGTCTTTCCGAATAATATTTTCCTTATCAAACTAAATTACTGGTTCACACTTTAATACATAATTGATTGTTTCAATGAGACTGAGATTCAGAACAAACAAAATATTGATTTTCCTGATACTGGGATTTACAACTACTTTAGTTTATGCCCAGCCACAGCGACTATCTTCAGATCTTAAAAATGCTCTGGTAATTGAGAAGCTTAGCCTTCCTGTAACTTTTGACGGGATCCCTGACGAAGAGGCATGGAACTCAGTAAAGCCAATTCAATTTACAATGCATTCACCGGTTTATGGAAAAGAGCCTTCTGAGAAGACTGATACTCGCATTGCATATGATGATAAGTATCTGTACTTTTCTTCGAGGCTCAACTTTGAGGATCCGTCGGATATCAGATCAGCCAGCCTTAAAAGAGACTATATGGGAATGGGTGGTGACTGGTTCGGGATAATCCTTGATACATATAACGACAAGGAAAACGGGCTGGCCTTTTTTACATCACCAGACGGATTAAGATGGGATGCGACAATTCTTAAGGATGCTGTTGTCGGGCTGCCCGATCAGTTGCCAATGAATATCAGCTGGAACACCTTTTGGGATGTTCGTACAGTCAAAGACAACAAAGGTTGGTCTCTTGAGATAAGGATCCCTTTTTCAAGCCTTAGGTTTCAGGAAATTAATGGAGAGGTAAGGATGGGGTTAATACTACAGAGATGGATCCCTGCAAAAAATGAAACCGACCTTTTTCCCGCCATTCCCCCTGACTGGGGACAGACATCAGCTTTGAAACCATCGCAGGCTCAGGAGGTTGTACTCAGAGGAGTTAAGCCTGCGAAACCAATTTATATTGCACCTTACCTGTTGACCGGATTGCAGAAAACAAATGAAATTAATATTGCAGGAACCGAATATTTAAAATCCACAAAACCGGCACTTGAGGCAGGACTGGATGTGAAATATGGCATTACAAATAATCTGACCATGGATCTGACTGTAAATACAGATTTTGCACAGGTTGAATCAGACGATCAGCAGACTAACCTTACCAGATTTTCATTATACCTACCGGAGAAGCGGACATTCTTCCTCGAGAGGTCAAGTGTATTTGATTTTACCCAGGGCGGAAACAGTAATCTGTTTTACAGCCGGAGAATAGGACTTAGCGATGACGGCGATCCTATCAGGATCTATGGCGGAGCGAGAATGACAGGCCGAATTGGAAAGTGGGATCTCGGTGTGCTCGATATGCAGACTGCTCCGCTAAAGCTGAAGAATGAAGCCGGTATTTATGAAGATATACTTCCTTCAGAAAACTTTGGAGTACTTAGATTTCGCCGTCAGGTAATTAATGAGAATACCTATATAGGGGCTATGATGACCAGCCGTCTGGGTGCAGACGGAACATATAATATTGGTTATGGTCTCGATGGGATATTTAAGCTTTTTGGAAATGACTATCTCGATCTTAAATGGAGTCAGACTTTCGAGAATGATCTAAAAAACAGTTCATTAACAGACCCTTCCCGGATAATGGCGCGCTGGGAGAGACGTTCCAGCAAAGGGCTGGGTTATAACCTGGGATACTCTCAGTCGGGATTAAACTATAATCCGGGAATCGGATTCGAGATGATGAATGACTTTGCTTCAGTCAGAGGCGGGATTAAATGGGGGTGGCTGCCGGAAGAAAAAGCAAAACTATACAGCCATTCTCCTGAGTACAGACTAATGTATATGACATATATTGACGACAGATCACTTATGTCATTAAATCATACCATAGGCTGGACATTTATGTCAAAGAAGCAGTGGGAAGGTTCTTTAAATTTTTTGTATAATACTGAAATTGTAAGAGATAGTCTGGAACTTTTGGAAGACGAGCTGTTTATATTGACAGGTGATTATAAGTTTTTATCTTTTGAAGGAAGACTGACAACTCCAATGACCCAGCCCTTATTTATTATGATGACAACTATGGGAGGGAATTTTTATGATGGAACAAGGATTTCAGTTAATCTGCAGCCAACATGGAATATTTCGAGACATTTTGAGCTGGGGGCGATATACAATTTTGACAAGCTTGACTTTACAGTCAGAGACCTGAATATTACAAATCATATACTGGGAATAAAGACTATGTATATGCTTGATACGCGTCTTTCATTAAGTGCATATATTCAATACAATACAGCTGTTAAGGGTGTTCTTACCAATCTGCGGGTAAGATATAATCCCAGGGAAGGCAATGATTTCTATCTGGTATTCAATGAAGGAAGAAATACAAGTCTTACCAGGGAGACACCCAATCTGCCACTGTACAGTGATCGGTCGTTATTATTGAAATACACTTATACTTTCAGTTTATAAACAGAAATACTTGTTTAAATGATAAAATCAGTTAAGCTATTTGCTATTACTTCCTTTCTGGTGTTTTTCTTCCAGATTCTCCCTTGTCCCGCATTTTCCCAGCAGTCAAACGAAGGAAAATTTATTAACGGAGATGCGCTTCCCGATGCACCGGAACTTGCACAAAGAGGAGAATACAGAGTGGGTGTCCGGACAGTTGAGGTAGTCAATAAGGATCAGATTGACATACTTAAATCAAAAGATGGAGTGGTCTTATATGACAGAAGGCTTAAGCTTGAGGTTTGGTACCCTGCAGCATTACCGGAAGGAACAAATGACCTTATCAGTTATATCGAAGAAAGGGGTGTTGCCAACGATCCGAAAAAGCAGATTTTTAAGTACAGTTTTACCGGAAGGGCTGTTCGTGATGCAGCACCGGATTTAACAAAAGGTTCTTATCCTCTTATAATAGTCTCTCATGGTTATGTGGGATCAAGATTACTTATGACATACCTCACGGAGAACCTGGCTTCAAAAGGTTATGTTGTTGTGGCAATAGATCATATGGAATCAACTTATATGGATGCCGGTGGTTTTCAAAGTACATTATTAAACAGGTCAGGAGACATCCTTTTTGTACTTAATCAGGTCGGAGAACAGAGCAGGGCAGGGAGCAATAGTTTCTTGTCAGGATTGGCTGATGCAGAAAATACAGCGCTTATAGGATACTCAATGGGTGGTTATGGTGTGCTCAACGCTGCAGGAGCTGGTTACAGTACACAGGCAGTTACAATGTTTGGGGCAATGACAGGGGGTAGTAAAGCAATTGAAGCGCTAACAACAAATAATCCGGCATATAAAGCGATGTATGACAAACGGATTAAGGCAGTTGTTGCATTTGCTCCATGGGGAATGGAACGTGGTTTTTGGGATGGAGAAGGTCTTAAAGGGATTAAAGTTCCGCTATTCTTCGTAGCCGGTAACATGGATGATGTATCAGGTTATGAAAAGGGAATTAAAGCTATATATAATGGTACTGTAAACTCCGACAGATATCTTCTTACTTACATTAACGCCCGTCACAATGTGGCTCCAAACGCTCCGCCTGAGGAATCAATGAAACCCGGATTGCCCTTCGATTTCTATTATCATTATGCTGAGCCGGCATGGGACCAGAAGAGGATAAATAATATTAATCAGCATTTTGTAACAGCCTTTTTGGGAATAAATCTTAAGAAGATGGATTATGCAAGGTTTTTTAACATACCGGAGACCCAGGGCAATAAAACATGGCCTGGTTTCAGGCAGCGCACATCTGTTGGTTTGGAATTGGTGCATTCAACCCTTACAAATCAGAATCCTTAAGTTATGAAATATGGACAGTAACGAGATCCTCTTCAGACTAATTGAGGAAAAAGATAATAAGGAGATTGCGGAACTCATACGTAAAGTTTTCAGGGAGTTTAACATTGCCCGTCCGGGAACTGTTTACTTTGATCCGACAACTGATGACCTTTATAAGCTTTTCAGAACACCCGGGTCGGAATACTGGATTGCAGAGGAAAGCGGGATTATAATTGGCGGTTGCGGGGTTTTTCCGACACCTAATCTCCCTTATGGATATGCAGAACTGGTAAAATTCTACCTTGATTCCACCCACCGGGGCAAAGGAATAGGCTGGCAGCTCATGGAGAAGACCTTTGAGTCGGCCCGAAGACTTCAGTACAAGCACCTTTATCTTGAGTCACTTCCTGAACTGGGAAAAGCAATTAGTCTGTATGAAAGAGCCGGATTCAAAATGCTGTCAGCTCCGCTTGGCAATTCGGGCCATTTCGGATGTGATATCTGGATGACAAAAGATCTTTAATGATTAAAAGTCAGTAGAGGCATTCCCCAGTATCCTGAAATTGTATGTTATCATAAAGATAGGCTGTCCGAAGATTGACATCTGATAACCCTTCACAACGCCATCCTCTACCTTAAAGAATATAGAATAGGGATTTCTTCTTCCCAGGGCATTGTATAAAGTAAAGGTAAGGGAGGAATGGTTTAGTTTATGAGCTTTCAGGTTCCCGTTTACAGTAGCTGCCAGATCGAGCCTGAGGTAATCGGGAATACGAAATTCATTTCTGTCAGAATAAAAGACCCTGTTAACATTAAGAAAATTATAATACGCAACAGGATATGTAATTGGTCTTCCGGTATTATAAACAAAGTTTGTTGTGAAATTAAGCCTTCTTAATAATTTTGCATTAGCAACGAATTTAAGATCGTGCGGCTTATCATAATTTGCCGGAAAGTACTTGCCGCCGTTCACTCTTTCTTCTTCGAACCTGCCATCTACCTTAAGCAAAGTTCTTGAATAAGTATAACTGATCCAGCCGGTAAGCATCCCCATCTGTTTCTTTATCATCATTTCAACACCATAGGCTTTACCATCACCGTTTATGATATCTGTTTCGAGATGATCATTCATCAGCAGTTCTGCACCTCCTTTATAATCAAGGACATTCCTTATTGTTTTATAATAAACCTCAACTGAGGTTTCAAGTGCCTTCCTGTTAATATTCCTGTAAATACCTACCGAATACTGAACTCCTCTCTGCGGTTTGATAAAATTATCGCTCAGTTTCCAGATATCAGTCGGGGTCATCGATGTTGTGTTTGATATCATATGAAGATACTGGAAGTTTCTCTGTATTCCGGCTTTCACGGAGAGATCGGGTGTAAGGACATATCTGGTTGATAATCTGAATTCGATGCCAGGGTACATTTTTAAAATTTCTCCGTTGCTGTATGAAACAGTATCAACAATGTTTTCAATTGACCTTGGTCTGTTCTCATTATAAAGCAGTTGTGTTTTTGGTCCGAATGCAGTAAATCCGGTCAGCCTTAATCCGCCCGAGATCAGCAGCAGTGGAGATAATTCAACTTCATCACTTATATAAAGTGAAGGTTCAATAGCTCTCTCTTTTTCAAGTGTTTTAGATTCTATTCTTGAATACTCTCCAACCGGATTCTGAATTCCGGGGAGAAGTGAATAATTTATTGCATCAAGTCCAAACTCAACTTTGTGTTTATCATATGGCCTGTATGTGAAATCGGCCCGGAGGATTCGCTGATTTAACTTGTATTTCAGTGAAAAATATGTTGTTGAATCCTGATTGGAATTGTCCTCATAATCATAATTACTCACTATTGCAGAGAACTGTGCTGATAATAGCGGATTAAATACATGCCTCCATTTTAGTGTTGAGGCAAGATTTCTGTAATTTATTGCACTCTCTTTGTAGTAATCAAAATAGTCGTTGCTTAAATATCCCGAAAGTGAAATTGAATTCTTATCATTCGGATCAATTGTAAGCAGGCCCTGAAAATCACTGAAACTTGCCTTACTCCTTTGCAACTGAAGGTCGTTAAGCATCCCCAGCATCCAGTCAGAGTAAGTTGTTCTTGAGCTTATAATAATAGAGCTTTTGTTTTTCACTATTGGGGCCTCGAGCATAATTCTCCCGGTAACCGGACTGATACCACCGCTAAGATTAAACTTTTCGTAGCTCCCTTTTTTGAGCACAATATCCATAACAGATGAAACCCTGCCTCCGAATTTTGCCGGTATTCCGCTTTTATAGAGGGTAACGTCCTCTATCATATCGGAGTTGAATGAAGAGAAGAATCCGAATAAGTGTGAAGGATTAATTATCGGGGCATTATCAAGCAGTATAAGATTCTGATCAGCGCTGCCGCCTCTGATATTATAACCTCCTGAAGCCTCCCCGACAGAAGTAACCCCGGGCAGGAGTAATGAGCTTTTAAAAAGATCTACCTCACCAAGACCCATAGGTATCTGCTTAAGCATCTTAACATTAATCTTCTCGACACCCATTCTTACATTTCTGACCGCATTCTCCCTGTTCGCCGATACAATTACTTCATTCAGCTGGTTTGTCCTTTCAGACATTTCTATATTCAGTATTCCATCTGAATAAATAATTATATTTCTAACAGTCTGTCTCATTCCCACCATTCTGTATTCTATCTGGTACTGGCCTTTTGGCATGTCGATCGAATAGAATCCGACATTATTTGTCACAGCTCCTGATTTAAGCTTTTCGATATATACTACGACACCGGCAAGCGGCTCTGAGTCTTCGGGATTGGTAATTGTACCGGAAAGAGTAACTGTCTCATTATTGGCTGATCCTGAAGGATTTCCAATTTTGAAAACCATGTATTCATCATTGGCCTGAACTCCCTCGGCTTTTTTTGTCACCCTGGCATAGCTGGTTGTATCCTTTTGTGTTTTATTCTTTTCAAGGAATTCAAGATACTCTTTCCTGAAATTGGTTTTGATATTATAACCTTTGGAGAGAATTACCTTATTATCATCAGTAATAATGAAGGATAGACCGTTTCTTATCAACGATTTATTGAGAAGGTTGTTAAGGGACTCATTTTCAGTTGACACATCAAGAAAAAGACTGTCAACCCAGTTATCTGTATAAAAAAGTTTTACAGGAACAGTTTTTTCAAGGGTGTCGGCGAAATTCTTAAATAGAATTTGCTGAAGCTGCAAAGTAACTCCCTTCTCCTGACCGGCTGCATCAGAAATTATGAAAACAGCGAAAAATATGTAGATAATTCTCTTCATTCAATTGATTTTCCCGCGACAGTAAGAGAGTCGTAAAACTTTAATATGCTTACAATCTGAAATTTATCAGCTTTCCCTACTTTAATTCCAGCTGTTTTTATAAAGTGTTTAACATCCTCAGCTTTGTTCCCAAAGAGACGGAGGAATGATTTTTTGTTTTTAAAAGCTGTAAAGTTTCCCCCGGTGCTGATATAATAGCCGGGCGAATATTTGTAATTATTTCTTCCTTCTCTGAGGTATTCTGCAGATTCATGCCTGATTAAAAACTTACATCCGTTCTCATAAACCAGTTCATAGAATCCATCCTTCAGACTGAGCATAGAGGCCTCTGGTTCTCTGTAGTTTATAAAGTGTAAAATGTCATCTTCAAAATATAAATAGAATTCATCAACAATATCCTTATTCAGGGCAACCTGCGGAAATCTGAAGTTTAAGGTTCTGCTCGTATCAGAATATATTACTTCATCGAGGTAAGTATCGTACTGAAGCGTGAGATTATTATACTGCCTTGTTTTAGTGATAATGCTTGCAGAACGTTTCTTTTCATAGAACAGAAGTGGTTTTGCCTTAACCCTGGAATAGTACGATTCATATTCCTTCCCGTTTAAAAACTCCTTTGGTGTTTCAACTTTTGAGGAATACAAATTTTTAAGGTCTGTTTCCTGCTGATCAGAAATGGACTGTAATCCATTAATAACTGAAGAGTTTAATGACCTGTTATTTAAGAGATTACCATTTTGACCTTTAAGAGGACCTGTAACCAGAAAAAGCAAAAGCGGAACAAAGGCCGCCATAGTATAAACAGACCGGATTTTCATTACCCGAAATAACAAATTTTTATTATCTGATCAGCATTTTGACTATTATTTTTTTTTATTCGAGAATATCTGCAATTCTGTTCATGGGACTTATTATAAATATTATTTTTACGATTGGTTCATACCCTAAGTTTCCGGAATGTCTTCAATTCAGTAAAAGTGTATGTTAAAGACTGGTTCAGGGTCGATTATTACCCTGATTATCATATTTTTACTTTCGACCTGTATAGAGCCCTATATTCCAAATATTGAGGGATACCAATCTCTTCTTGTTGTTGATGGCCTGATTACCGATGAGAATTCTGCATATTCAATTAGGCTTTCAAGGTCTACAAAGGAAGACAGAGAGCCTGATATGGTTTCTGATGCTTCTGTTTCTGTTTCCGATGACATTGGTAATACCTATTACTTTGAAGACACAGGCGATGGAATTTACAAATCAGACTATACACAATTTACAGGATCAGTAGGGAGGACATATACTCTTAATATATCCACCACAGAGGGAGAGGTGTATAAATCTGATCCGTGTCGCATGTATGATGTTCCTGACATTGACACTGTTTTTTTTGAAAAGGATGAGGTTCTGGTGAATAACGGAACTGAATCGGATGTTGGTATTCAGGTTTATCTCAGGTCGAAGAAGGGGGATGATTCAAGATATTACCGCTGGGCCTATGATGAAACCTGGAAATTTAAAGTCCCGACTCCCTCCAGAAGTCTCTACATAGATGAAAGTCATATTGTCATGAATCCTGATATAAGGGAATATTGCTGGAAGAACAGGAAATCGGCTGAAATTCTGATAAACAGAACCTATCCGGGCGATTCAGAAACAATTCTGAAAATGCCTCTGACTTTTATTGCTTCTGACAAATCCGACAGGTTACTATTGCACTACAGCTTACTTATCAGGCAATTTTCTATTTCACAGGAAGAATATGATTTCTGGTATAATTTATCGAAAGTTGATGTAATTGGAGGGGACATTTTTGCTGCACAACCTTATTCTGTATCAGGAAATATTCATAATGTGAATAGCCCTGAAAAAAAGGTATTGGGCTATTTTCAGGTCTCTGCAGTGAGTCAGAAACGAAAGGAAATTCCTTTTAGTGATGTTGTAGGTCTGGATCTTCCATATTACCATTATCCATGTATCAGAATAGAGGATTCTCCTAATATCCTGCCATGGGTTGCATTTAATCCTCCGCTTACCTGGGATGATATTCACTATATGTATACAACTTCAGGATACACATTTGTGGAACCGAAGTATATCCATGGAACACTGACGTTAGACAGACTTGTATTCACCAAAATTGAGTGTTCTGATTGTTCAGTAACCGGGAGCACAGAGAAACCTGATTTCTGGAAGGATAGTTTTAAATGAAAGGTTTTTTGACTTTATTTCTTTACTATTCGATATTCTTTTTAACAGATGTGAATATGGTTCATAATTAGTATTATTTTTGCTTCCCGGTAAATATTCATTGTTTATTTTTATCAGATACGCCCACAGATTCATGTTAAAAACGGTTTCAAAAATATCTTTATTTCTTTTTCTGGGCATCGCATTTTCCAAATGTGTCGATCCTTATGTTCCGGAACTGAAGGGTTATGTATCAATACTGGTTGTTGAGGGGCTGATTACTGATGAAAACACTTCATATGCAGTTAAATTATCAAGGTCTGTTCAGCATCAGGATACTATTCCGGAAGCCGTTTCAAATGCAGTTATTTATATCTCTGATGAAAGCTCAAAGAATTTTTATCTTAAAGGTTCTGGTAATGGAATTTATAAAACTGACAGCACAGAATTCCGGGGTGTAATTGGTAAAACATATGTCTTACATATTCAGACTGCCGAAGGAAATATTTATGAGTCAGAACCATATACAATGGAGGCTGTGTCAGATATAGACAATATTTATTATGCGCGTGATCAGGAGATAGGCAGCAGCGGGACAGTAATGAATGAAGGATTGAGAATATTTCTGGATTCAAGGGGAGGGATAAATAAATACTACCGCTGGGAATATGAGGAGACCTGGAAATTTAAAGTTCCCTTTCCTAAGAAATATGATTACTTAAATGAAACTCTCCTTGTGCCGGTTGCTGATGTAAAGGAATATTGCTACAAGATGAGAAAATCGCAGGAGATATTGATTTATTCAAGCTTCACAGGTAAATCTGACATGGTGGAAGGTCAGAACGTATCATTTATTGATCCTAAAAAATCTGACCGGTTGCTTCTTCAGTACAGTATTCTGATGAAACAATATTCAGTATCTGAAAAAGAGTATGATTTCTGGTATAATATGAAACAGATTAATGAGAAAGGCGGAAGTATATATTCACTGCAACCATTCCCGGTTATAAGTAACATACATAATATCAACGATCCGGAAGAGCGTGTATTGGGTTATTTTCAGGTTTCAGCGGTTAAAGAAAAAAGGAAATTTATTACTTTTAGTGAGCTAACAGGAATGAATTTTCCAAATTACAGGAATCCATGTAAAAGAGTTGAGATGGCGCCAAAGGATTATCCCAGGTCTTTTTATTCTTCGCCATTAACATGGGATGAACTCTATGAAATGTACTCGACTTCAGGCTACTATTTTGTTGAGCCCTTTTATAAAGCAGGGACGGAAATTCTTGATAAGATGATCTTTGCCAGACCTGAATGTGCAAATTGCGAAATTACCGGAACGATAACAAAACCAGATTACTGGATAGACATCAACTGAAATGCAGAACCTGACACTAAAAATAAGATTTAAAACATTTTTCAAAAAGGATGTACTGTTTTTCAGTGCTTTTCTACTTTCCGCCTCTCCCTTCAGTCAGACATTGTTTTCACAGGATTTAAAAGAGAATAAGGAACTTTTATATAGAGAAAATCTCATCCTAAATACTGACAGAACTATTTATATAACAGGAGAAAAAGTATGGTTTGATGTAAAAACTATGAATAGCCGTACAAATGCTCCCGCTGGCAATAGCAAGGTTGTATATGTTGAGTTTCTCGATAAGAATAACTTTCCGCTCAGACAATTAAAGGTATTAGTTGAAAATTGTTCCGGATCGTCAGTTTTTAGTATCCCTGATAATCTTTCTTCGGGGAAATATACAATCAGAGCTTACACCAACTGGATGCAGAACTGGCAGGCGGACCAGTTTTGTCATACTGCCATTTCTGTGGTAAATCCTTTCGGGAGTTTTGAAAGTATAGCTATGCAATCATCCAAAATTCAGCAGGAATCCGTAAGAGTTGTTTCACTGGCAGCAGAAAATAAAACCAAACCTGAATCGGAGAATTCAGGAGAAATAAATTTTAAGATAATACCGGACAAGCCAGAATATTCTTCCAGGGAGAAAGTAAAACTTATAATTGTAGCAACTGATGGCTCAGGCAGACCAATTGAGTCTGATTTTTCAGTGTCAGTTGCAAAATCGGGGCTTGTTAATTCTGAACAGATGGATGAACCCGGAACGGGAAATAAACAGATATCAATTCCAATGATTTCGAAAAATGATGATCCGGAGTATCTTCCTGAACTTGAAGGTCACCTTATTCATGGGATTATGAGGATGAAAGAAACCGGAGAACCTCTCAGGAACGGCAGTATTTCTCTTTCTTATGTTGGTAAGATAGCCAGATGTCAGTTTTCTAATACAAATGAAGCAGGAGAATTTTATTTTGTTATCAGGGATGCAGGTTCCAGTGAGATAGTAATTCAGCCTCTTGATCCTGACATTAGAGGGTATTATGTGGACCTGAAACAATCATTCAACAGCAATTTCATTGATTATCAGCCTTCTTTATTTAAAATTGACAGTACCAACATTGATAAGATAAACAATGCTGTAATCAGTATGCAGGTAAATAATCTGTACGAACCTTTCAGGCAAAAGATGCAACCCGCTCCGAAGAAAGTAATCCCTGATTTCTATGGTAAACCGGAGAACACAATTCTTATGGCTGATTATATAGAACTTTCAACAATAAGAGAAGTTGTTAAAGAGATAATACCTAATGTTTATACGCTGAAACAGAGCGGTAAGCTTGAACTTAAACTGATCAATAAATTACAGAGTCTGCCTTTTGAAAACAAACCTCTTGTACTTGTTGATGGCATCCCGATGTATGATTTTGAGAAAGTATTATTAATCAATTCTAAAGAGATAGAGAGAGCTGATGTAATTAACAAAAGGTACTTCTTTTCCGAATATGTCTTTGATGGCATACTGAGTTTCGTTACCAAAAAAGGAAATCTAAGTGCCATGGAATTTGATAATACCATTTTCAGACAGGTTTATGAAGGCTGCCAGTCAGCAGAAGATTTCTACTCACCTGAATACTCTGCTGATTCATTAAAATCGAGCCGCATACCTGATTATAGAAACACTCTTTACTGGAGTCCGCGTAAGCATACAGACAAGGAAGGCAATTCCCTGGTTGAGTTTTATACCTCCGATGAATCATCCTACTACACTATTGTTGTGAGAGGTATGGCAGCCGATGGTAAAAATGGTTATTCAAAAACAACCCTTAAAGTGAACTAGGTTCTTTATTCGCCACTATATAAATTATCAGAATTATTGCTGCTGCCAGTAATGATACCGCTGCAATCTTAATCCAGCTGTAAGGTCTCTCACCCTGTACTTCACCAGTTCTTCCATTAATAAGAAACCTGTATACTTTGTCTTTATACATATAGGCACTTATCCAGATCGGAAGGAGAATGTGCTTGAATGTGATGTTGTTATAAACAGTATTAAGTGTATGAATCCTCTGGTGATCCCCTCCGATATCCCTGCAAACTGAAGCTCTTATCCTTTCATCCATCTTAATTTTGGCATCATCAAATCCCTCTTTAAGATCAAGCTGATAACTCTCGGTTTTAAATCCGCTGAGGTAACTTTCATTGAAAGGCAGCATATTCTCGAGTTCCCAGGGCTCAAGTTTTTCCACATACTCTCTTGGTAATGATTTGCTTGCCACAACAAGCACATCGTCAAACAGATTATCAACATGACCGTTTACGCTGCTCCATCGTATTTTGGTTACTGTACGGGTTTTCACTACCATTTTCCCTTTTTCCATTACCGGACCAGTCTCTGTAGTTTGATAATTATCTCCTCTTTCCCCGGTATAGTCTGAACTGGTATTTGAATCATAAGTCCAGTAAGGGATATACAGACCGGTCAGTTTTTCCAGTTGTCTGGCATATTGCTTCAGCTTGTTCGGGGCAAACCAGAGTTTATTTATCCATAGGCGGAACTGTTCAAATGCCCTTTCCTGGGTTATTGAAAATGGCAGCAATGCCTTTGGCTGAATACTGTGAGCCGAGGTGGCATTTTTTATTACAAGAGGTGAACCACAGCAAGGGCAGGAATCGGAAACTACATTTGGGTTGAATGTGGTTTGTGCACCGCATCCATTACATTTAATAGTAACTACTTCCTGTATATCAGATTCTTTTTCAAAATTGATTAGAAACTGTTCAAAGTCGAGTTCTTCTAAAACCTGTGTCGAGATCTCTATCTCATTTTCTGTTCCGCATGCCGGACATTTAAGATGATTTGTTCCGGGGGCAAACTGAAGCTTCCCTGAACATCCTTTACAGATAGTCTCCTTCTGAATAGTATCAGTTATTATGGTTTCCTGGGTCATTGTCTTTACCTGGTTAATCATGTATCATTTCTTTATTCGTTTTTACCCCCTTCCCGGCCTTCCCCCACGGGGGAAGGTGACCAATATTTTGGATTTAGCCCCTTGGGGGAAACGGGAAAGGGGGTTAAGGCAGGGGCGGAGGTACAGCTCCGAAAATATCTGCTAAATCAGTCTGTACACCTGCTGCCGACCATTGGCCCATTCCCTGTTTCCATACAAGCGTTTCTTTTGTTATCTGTCCCTGGGCAGCCATCTGTTTAAGAGTGTTCAGATCGTAAGGTCCCGACTGTTGTCCGTTCACCGCAACAAAATAATTTACTGCTCCCGGCACCGGAGGAGGACCTCCGTGTTGCTGGGGCTGACCGGCTCCCATTGAGCCCATCTGACCCATCATGGCATTTGCCATTCCGAATCCCATTCCCATCCCCATTCCTGCTGCTGCACCGCCTCCTGCAGGATTTTTCGCAGCCGCTTCCATAGATTCGGCAACCTGGAACTGGGTGAATTTGCTCATATCGCCTATTATTCCCATGCTTGAGCGCTTATCGAGGGCTGCTTCAACATTCTCCGGAAGAGTTATACTGGCCACAAGGAATTTTAACAGATCAATACCATATTCAAGGAATTCCGGTTTCATTTTATTTTCGCAGAATTTCGAGATCTCATCAAAATTTGATGCCATATCGAGAACAGGGATCTTGCTTTCTCCGATAGCATCTGTGAATCTTGTAACAGCAACATTCCGTAACTGGTTTGATATACTTTCTGTTGTGAAATTTCCATCAGTACCTGCAATTGTTTTGATGAATAGTCCGGGATCGGAGATCTTCATGGCGTAGTTCCCATTAGCCCTTATTCTGATAGGACCAAACTCAGGATCTCTCAGCATTACAGGATTAGGGGTGCCCCACAAAAGATCTGTAAACTGCCTGGTATTTACAAAGTACACCTCTGCCAGAAATGGGCTGTTAAAGCCATATTTCCATCCTTTCAGTGTGGTAAGTATCGGAAGGTTTTGGGTATTTAGTGTATATAATCCGGGTGTAAAAACATCTGCCAGTTGTCCCTCGTTAATGAATACAGCAACCTGCGATTCCCTTACAGTAAGTTTAGCTCCTGTTTTAATTTCGTTCTGAAATCTTTCAAAACGATGAACCATTGTGTTGTTTGTCGGGTCGAGCCATTGGATAATGTCGATAAATTCCCCGCGGATTTTGTTAAAGAGTCCCATAGTTATTGTGTTTAAAATTATTAATCAGATTAAGAACTAAGGTATAAATTTCTTTGAATTAAATTGATCTGAATATTGACAATTTGTAAATTGTAAAGTAATTTTATATGCATGTTGAAATTCCTCTTCAAGACTTTATTATGAAAAAGATTGTATTGCTTAAGGTTTTAGTTCTCATACTGACAGGAATTATATTTCTGCCCGGCTGTGCAACTATTTTAGGTGGATCAAGGCACAAAGTACATATTAAGCAGGGAACCCCAACTTCTGCCAGAGTATACTTAAACGGGGAATATATGGGGGAAGCTCCTGAAAGTGTTAAAGTGCAAAAAAGCGCCAGGCAGGGTAACAGCTATGTTGAAATCAAAGCTGAGGGATACGAGACAGCAAAAATTAATCTGACCCGGAAAGTAAGTGTCGGATTTGTCATTTTGGATTTATGCTGTGCTATTATACCTCTTGCGATTGACTTTGCAACCGGAAATATCTATAAACCCCGTCCGCACAGAATTGACTATTACCTTGAAGTACGCGAGGGGTACAATGCAAGTAAGATTTATGATATCAAGGCAGGTGATTTTGTAATTTTTTCATATGGAAGATATAAATTTCAGGAAGGAGAAATTATAGCAGTGTATCCTGACAGGGCTTTAATAAAAACCAGGAAACCAAAAACACTTATTGACAAAGTGACTAAAAAAATTGAATTAAACGAGGAGGAGATTGAAGTTCCGCTGATAAATATTGCAAGAAAATGATCTTTCAGGATTTATCCATCACTTCCGGACAGATAAAACCGAATCTGACTTAGTACAATAATAATACTTAGGTAACAACAATAAACAAAGCCCTGATAATATATTCTATCAAGGCTTTGCCTGCCAAACCTAAAGCTCCCAACCTTTTCTGTATTCCCGTGTAAGGAGTTTGTTAGCAGCTTCGTTATTTGTTATTTTTCTGGTCAACGGATCAAATACTATCCTGGTACCTGCACGAACGGACACTATACCCAGGTTTATCATTGTAGAGAGTGGTTCTGCTGCTACAAAGTTGCCCGGAGTATTTTTAGAACCGCCCCTGCACGCTGCAATCCATTCCTCAAATTTTGGCGGCAGTGGTGCGATTCTCGGACCTGCAGGGGCTGCCTGACCAGCAGCTGCCGCTGCGGGACGTTGTCCCATCTGTCGTGTAGCAGGCGGAGTATAATTTTCGCCCATATAGGTTTTCATTTTGCTTTCAGGTAATAATCTTCCATCCAGGATCTTGCCCTTGTCGCCGATATATAAAATTCCGGAGTTGCCCATCAGTTTCTTGTCTTCCTCCAGCTCAGGAATTGCCGGTGGCCTCATTCCTCCGTCGTACCAGTAAACATCAATTGGTCCCCTCGATCCCTTTGCATTATAGTGTACACGTATTGTCTCGGCAAGCGGAAATGAAAAGTCATTTGGGAAAGCACCTGTAGCGAAGTTCTGTGTTCTGCAGCCCTTGCTGCCAAACCCTTCAGCCCATGCAGGGACATCAAGGTCCCAGGCGTCACAGACTGTCCACATAGTGTAATGACCCATATCGGCAAATGATCCTCCTCCGAAATCATACCAGCCTCTGAACAGTGTGTGGGTATAGTCAGGGCTATATGGACGATCCGGAACCGGACCAAGCCACATCTGCCAGTCAAATCCTTCCGGAACAGGTGGCAGGTTTTTCGGCATTTCAATATTTTGTGTCCACATAGGCCTAGCTGACCATTCATGGACTTCTTTTAAGGTACCAATGGCTCCATCCGCAACCATTTTCTTTATTTCTTCACTCGACTTATAACTGTTGTAAGGCATAAAGTAGGTTGCTACTCCTGTTTCCTTTGCAGTTTTTATAACCAGGTCAGATTCGTATAGCCTGTTTGCAAGCGGCTTATGAGTAATAACATGTTTTCCTTTTTTCATGGCTGCAACCGCAATCGTAGCATGCAGATGGTCCGGAGTCATGATCTTCACTGCATCAATATCTTCTTTTTCAAAAAGTTCCCTGTAGTCGTTGTATGCGGTAACTGATGGAAACTTATCAGCTGCCCTCTGATTGGCATAGAAAGTCTCAATAACCTCTTTCATAACCAGCCGGCCACCCGGGACATAATTAATACCTTCCCTCCATTTTGGATTGCCCACCAGGTTCCTGATTGTATTCAATGTTCCTGTTGGTATACTGGTTCCGTTTCCAAAGTTCAGATAATGTCTTCCGTCTTTTTCGGGGTCGCAGACTGCCACTATCTGCAGATCGGGACAATTAACAAGAGGTCCGAGTTCGGAGAATCCCTGTAAACCGCATCCGATATGAGCAAGTCTTATCTTATCATTTGGAGCGACAGAACCAAATTGTTTCCCCAGTACATTTTTAGGGACAATAGTGAATGCGGTAACTGCAGCCGCAGTGCCTACAAATTTTCTTCTGGTTAACATTCCTTTGCTTTGTTTTTCCATGATTTAAGTCCTCCAGGTTGGTTAGGTAAATTGAAGTTCCTGCATTTAAATATACAAAGATTATTTAATATGACTAACGGCAATTATGAATAATTAAGTTCTGTTTGATCTGAAAATTAAGTGCTGATTATTATTTTTTAATAACCCTGACAGATTTCCTGAATTTATTTCCGAATATATTCAGAATGTAATTGCCGGGAGGGAGAATACTTGTATTAAAACCGGTACGGTACCTGCAATTCTTAAGTTCCTTAATCAATATTCCATTTATACTGTACATCTGGATTGTATATTGTTCATCGTTATTTACAGCAATATTGAATTCGTCAGATGCTATTGTAGGCCAGACGAACACATCAACCGTGCCTGATGGTTCTTTACTATTGACATAAACATATATGCTGTCACTTGTAATTGTACCGCAGGTTCCTTTTATTGTAACCATGTACTGACCAATGTCACTTGTATTTACATCATAAAGACGGAGAGACGGATCGGTGGCATCAGCAATCAGTTCTCCATCCTTCTGCCATTGGTACGACAGATCCAAACCATCGTATGCGATATCCAGTGTAGGGTTATCTCCAAAAGAGACATTATATATAGGAGTTAATCTGGTTACTGCAGTGAGCGGCTGTACAGTAAGGTTCATATTATTTGAAATTGTATTACCGCAGCCGTCTGAAATATCGCACTTGTATATTCCGGAATCACCTGGTTTTAAAGAGGTAAAACTAACAGAATCTGAAGAGCCAGATTGAATCAGGGTGGTATTCCTGTACCAGTTAAATGTAAGGTTATAACCCTCGGCACTATTCATGATTTTCAATGGAAGATTTGTACAAAGTGAAGTATCCTTTAACCCTGCAATTAGTTCAATCTTAGGCGATACTAGCACAGTGTGCTTTGACCAGTCGGAAACAACTCCGTTTACTGTTGCTCTTACCATTACCTTTGCCAATCCTGAATAAGACTGACTCCAGGCTACTTTAGCATTTGTTATATTCCCCAAAATGGTACCAGTATTCTCAGGGTAGAGTTTCCAATCATAACTTGTGGCTGATGGGTATGAATCAACTTTAAAAAAACCTGTATCTGCTGAATTGCATATTACAGTGCTTCCGGAGGGAACAGCTGGCCGGAAATCAATAAGTCCTGTTTTTTTGGTAATCCAGTCAAGAAAGTCCGATACCCGTGTATAGCCTCCGTAGGTATCGCATGTTTGGCTTCCCCAGCTGACAATGCCGGCAAGTTTGTACTCACCTGTTACAGGTACTATCAATGGACCTCCGCTGTCGCCACTGCATGCATCCTGGTTACCTCTCAGATACCCTGCAATCAGATTGTGGTCAGGTATTATTGGCCATGATACCTGAGCCTGTTCATTTGAAACAATAGGAAGCTGTGCTCTCTTAAGCCTGGTGGTGGTTGTCGGTGGATTTACACTCACTAGTCCCCATCCTGTTACCAAAGACATTACTCCCGGATCAGTCGATCCTTCATTTACATCGATTGTTGAAATAAGTTTAATTGGAGTAGCATTTGGATAATTAATTGGCGTTCTCATCTTAAGCAGGGCAATATCGTTCGTGAAGGATGAATTGTTAAAATTTTCATGCTTAATAACTTCACTAATAAAATAGGTTCTGCCTCCGGATTTCACATCCTCTGTACCAACAAGTACATACATATCTGCTGCCGGAATCGGGTTATTATCTTCATCTTCAGTACAATGCGCAGCAGTCAAGACCCATTCCGGGGCTATAATTGTTGCGCCACACCGGTATTTCCCGGTTTTGTAGAATACCTGCCATGGGTAATTGGCAATTGTGGCATTGGTTCCACCAATAATTTTGGATACGGGATCACGGGTTCCTGTAAAAAATTTATACTCCTGTTCACAGTTTGATGATTGTCCGGTTATTCGCAAAATAACTTCGCCATTTATAGAAAGGGTATAATCCAGAAATGATATAAGGTTTGAATCCTGTACTGTTATCCAGAGAGAGAAATGTTTTTCAGAATCGAGTGAAAAAGTTACAGAATCTTCGTTCAGATGTCCGTTAGCTGAAAATACTTCCTTTGAATTATCATCTAGTATTCTCCAGAAAGATAATGAAGATTCCTTCGGTCTGTTAAGGTTAACTGTTACTTTTTGTGACATAACCGGAATAACAATTAACGTAAATATGAACAATAAAGATAAAGACAGATATTTTTTCATTTACTTCATATTCTGGTTTATTTGTCGCATAAATTAATGCCAATAAGCTGATGCATATCACAGGAGTAAACTGAACACATAAACGCTGATCATTTAAAAAGAGGTTACTGACATTTTCCTTTCACCAAACAAATCTAACTACATTAGTTGAAATTAAAAAGTCTTTTTGTCATTTCCCGGGGATTGAAAGATACTCTTCTGGCAGTCTTTGATTTTAGGCCATCTAACTCATGATCAATGTGGAGTCAGAATGAATTTATTTTACATCATAGCTGGTTTTCCCGGTAACAGGTATCCCTTCCTCAGTAATCCCTTCGACTACAATACTGATCTTAGCCGGATTATCAGAATTAAAGTATTGAAGTGTCGATTTATGATTTTTCTCAATAGAAATGTTTGGTTCCCAGAAAATTGTTGTCCGGTAATCCGGGAGAAAAGTTTGCTCTGAGAGGAAGAAAAAGTATGAGTGTGGGAGTGAGACTTGAGGAAAAAGAGACGAGAGTGCTCGCTCACGCTCTCACTCTCGCTCTTTTTCTGTACCCCTAACCGAACTTTTTTCCGAACCTTTTCTGAAGGATTTGGATTTGCTCTGGGAGGTTGACATTTCGGGCCAATTTTCGATTTTAACTACTTGAGGATTCGTTTTAATCTTGTCCTATAAGCTTGCAAATAATTTCGTTTGGAGCTTTCATTTAGAAATGACGCTGCTATCATTTTTTCTACTCTTTCTGATCCAGATGTTAAAAGATTAAATATGTCTTTTGCCTGTTTCTCACTAATTCCAGCTTGTTCTGCTATAACGAAGAATTGCCGACCTATCTTTCCTTGTGCTAACCTTTTAGGCAATAATCCATCCTCTAGAGCAAAGTCTCTATCATCTATGTGGATCCTGCTATTTAATAAATCATATGCAGGGCTAAGACGATAATCCCCTAAAGGAGTTTCCAGGAGTGAGAAATTTTTGAAATGAGCATCTCCATTTGAAAATAGATAATTAAATAATATTACCTTAAATAGTTTTAGAGCCTCTAGTTTATAGGCTGGGATATAAGTTTCCATAAGCTGAAAAAGCTCAAGATAATTACCTAGATACTTGTAATTTTCACCATGGGTTTGAGGGGTTCGGCCATCAAGAGATGCAAAATCATCCTGTGCCCATTTGCTCCCATCTTCTTTAACATCAAATCGTTTTGTAATATATGCTGGAGCTCCATTTTTGAAAAAAACTAAAGCATTTTCTGCTGTTTCAATTTTATATATTTGTCGAGCTATTTGCATAGTTAAATGTTCATTTGCAGGCATTTGATCGGCTCTGTTTCCTGCATTGGGAATCGGTTTTAAAATGTAAGTTCCTCTTTCTCCATCATTAATTAGTCTAAGTTTATTTTTATCAAGTAAAACTGAAAATTTTTCCTGAACACCGGAGATTGACATACGTTTTCTATTATCATTAAAAAGTTTATCAGTTTCTTGATTAGTTGCAGGTGAATCATATGGCAATAGATGGGATACTTTTTTCCCACCGAATACTCTGTTTAAACAAGTTTGGCTGTAAGTGTCAAATCCTTCAGCCAGTGTTCCAGGGCAATATTTAATTTCTGGCATATTCATTAGCATTATTCAATTTTTATTACTCTTATTGCCCCTATGATATCAGTTTTTGCTGTGGTCATTAGTAAACCGAAATAGTCTTTTGGATCGATTCGCATAAGTTTACATACTACTTGCTTATTCGACCCTTCTGGTAGCATATTGTAGAAGAAAGAAAACAGATATTCAGAATAATATTCTTGCTGTGTTTTTGGTAAGGTTAAACTCACCCCTGGCTTATTACTATCAGACATCCAGACATCGTTATATCGGAATGTAAAGGTTCCGTCCTCATGCTGGACTAAGATACCTGCGTCCTCATCTTTATACAGTATTCTTGCTTTTCTCATTTATTAGATTGGGTTTTCTTTATTTGTAAACAAATCTCCATTCCCAATACATCTGCCAGTTTCTGGAGGCTTTGAAGTGTTGGATTTCCTTTACCTCTTTCAAATTGTTTTAATGTTCGCAATCCGACACCAGAAAGTTCAGCCAGCGTTTCTTGCGTTACCTGCATCATTACTCTACGTTCTTTAAATGCCTGAATTAATCCTTTAAAGTGCATTATATGGCTCTTTTTGATACAAAAATAAGTAAAATTTTATAAAAAGCAATAAATAGTGCCATTAAATGCACTTATGTTTGTATTTACTTCTTTTATCCTCATGAATTCAATTAATAGTGCAATATATTGCACTATTAATTCTAAAATATATACTCTGCGTATCCACGAGGGCTCTTTTATTTTACATCATAGTTAATTTTCCCTGTCACAGGTATCCCTTCCTCAGTAATACCTTCGACTACAATACTGATCTTCGCCATGCACTCCGTCGCTTAACGGTAAGGATTAAATTTCTACCTTGACTAAATCTTTCTATTTAACTTCAGTGACTTATTATGAAAAAATCGATTTTCGTTCTAACCTCTTTAATAGTAATACTTCTTTCTGCTTGTAATAATAAGAAGTACGAAGCTCTAAAATCAGAGAATATCCAATTACAACATCAAGTTGATTCTTTGAGACAACTTGCGACAAAACTTAGAATCCAGGTAGATATGGCAGCGATTATAGCTGAACAACAAAGAAGGATCGCTGATTCATCGGCAGTTATTGCGTTCCAAAGACAAAAATTACTAATTGAGCAACTCCAAAAGACTAAAAACAAAAAATAAATTCTCCTTGACTATTTTAAAATTACTCCGGCGCCTGACACAGACGGCAACTGATCCTAACCCGCTGGCCGTTAGCAACCATAGCTTTAGTTCCAGCACATTATTCCTGCCCAACCCAAACAAAACAGCTTATCTTGACAAGAGAGTTTTTCTATAAAAGTTATGTGCAATTTCCCTCGCGAGAGGCTATTCTCAATCGCACAAAATTAGTGACTTTCTCATCTACAGGTAACAAATTAACAACAAACCAGATAGATTGTACCTTTTTTCAGACTTATACCGCAACACTGAACTTGCACCAATATACTTGTCCTTAGTGACAAATTTTTATATTTTTATTTGCATGCATTTATTCTTAATTTTGAGTTAATGAATTTTTTTCAGAATATATTTATTGCAATCGCTTTTGCCTGTTTAAGCTTCTCTGGTTGTTCAAATCCAGATGAATCGGACAACAATAACGGGCCAAAAACATTTTTGATTACTGGTTTTGTGATTGACCAAGTAACGAAAAAACCAGTTGGTGGTGCTACTGTATACTTTGGACATACATTTTGTGAACCAACAGTTAATCCCTATGTGTATAGTCAGGCAATCTGTGATAGTAAAGGAGAATTCAAAATAAATTTTCCTGAATCAGCACTTGACCAAAGAAATGGGTGTGCTGTTGTTTTCGCTAAAAAAGAAGGTTACAAGGGATCCAAACAACAAGATGTTATTGGCGGAAGTGGTTCTTATTATATTGAATTATATCATCCGACAGAGTTACATCTGAAAGTAACAAATGATACAGTTTCAAACCAGATTGATGAAACGAGAATCAGAGTTTACAGATACTTACTGCAACCTATTATGTACCCATCTGATTACAATACTTATTGCAAAGGCAGAAAATTTGACTCTACATTTGTCTTAAACCTATGGGCGGACACTATAACATTGTTTTCAGTTTCGTTTTAAGGTCATGATTCTTTGCTGAAGCTACTATAAAAAAGTTGTTGTATAAAAATCATTACAGTTTGCCTATTTTAACATATCTCAATACTTCACCATGGCCCAATTCTACAGTTGCTAACAGGGGGTCAGGTTGCATACAAGCGGCCTGATGGTGTGTTGGTAGTTCCAATAAGCTGCTTGCGAGATTAAAATTCTTTAATTTATTTTACATCATAGCTTGTTTTCCCGGTTACAGGTATCCCTTCCTCAGTAATACCTTCAACTACAATACTGATCTTCGCCGGATTATCTGCATTAAAATATTGAAGTGTCGATTTATGATTTTTCTCAATTGCGATGTTTGGCTCCCAGTAAATTGTTGTCCGGTAATCCGGAAGAAAAGTTTGTTCTGTCTTATTATCATGCGTTGGGGAATAGAAAATCCTTGGAATATCAAAGCCCTGAATAGAGGCATATACTGAATTTGGAGAGAGTTT
>JFJP01037608.1_pt1 | contig 27348 bp, 18 predicted proteins | sample 431651 | NCBI WGS metagenome assembly JFJP01 (sample SAMN02602958, study PRJNA72255) | Microbial mat metagenome, whole genome shotgun sequencing project. | biome: fresh water; feature: sink hole; material: water; isolation source: purple microbial (photo- and chemosynthetic) mats found in...
GCAAAAGCAAGCAGAACTAAGAATCAGAGAAAGCGAACGCAAATTCAGATTTTTATTCGAAAACAATCCATTACCCATGTGGACATTTGACTCCGAAACACTCAGATTTCTGTATGTAAATCAGTCAGCAATCATGAAATACGGATATACATTCGAAGAATTCATGAATATGACCATAAAGGACATACGCCCAGAAGAAGAATTTGGAAGATTGCTAGAAAATTTAAAAAATGAGAGATCAATAATAGGCCACACTAAACATTGGGTACACAAACTTAAGAACGGTGAAAGAATCATTGTCGACATCATTTCACATATCATTGAAATGGACGGACGTAAAGCCGAGTTGATAGTAGCCATAGATGTAAGCGAAAAAATAGCAGCCGAAAATGCATTGATAGAAAGTGAAAAATCGCTCAATCAGGCACAAGAAATATCGCATATGGGCACTTAGGCCATATGAAGTTGATTTTACCCCAGATTATCTGATTTCGCGCTTGCACCCGGATGATGTATACCTCATAAATCTATATACTACCCGTCTTATTGAGAAAAAGACACCTCTTGAGTTTGAGACAAGAATAATAATGCCCGATGGCTCAATAAAATGGTTACATAATTTTATAAAACCAGTTTTGCACGAAAACGAAGTTGTAGGTATAAAAGGAGTAGAAATAGACATCACTGAAACAAAACGAAAAAACGATGAACTAAAAAAACTTTCCATCGCCATACAAAAAAGCAAAGCATCTGTTGAAATTACCAACCAAGATGGCACAATAATATTTGTAAATGAAGGCTTCACTGATATAACTCAATACTCCAGAGATGAAGTTATAGGAGAAAATCCAAGATTTCTAAAATCGGGTATGATGTCGGCCGACATATATAAAGACCTATGGAGTACAATAAAATCTGGTAACACATGGAAAGGTGAGCTACTCAATCGCAAAAAAAATGGGGATTTATACTGGGAAAGCACCATTATAACACCACATACAAATGAAAATGGAGAAATTGTAAATTTCATAGCTATAAAATTAGATATTTCGAAAGAAAAGGAATTTGAAAAAAGACTATTGGAATTGAACGAAGAACTTGAGCTAAAAATTATAGACCGAACCGCACGTTTGATAGATGCCAACAATCAGCTCTCGGAGTTGAACGATATGAAAGACAAATTTTTCTCTATCATAGCTCACGATCTGAAAAATCCATTTGCATCAATGATGCTCAACTCCGAATTGCTTTTGTATTTCATTGATCAAGGCAATACAGATAAATCGAAGTCAAAAGCAAAGGCCATTTTAGATGCATCAATAAAAGGGCATAGTTTACTTCAGAATTTATTAGATTGGGCCCAATCTCAAAGAAATCTGATCCGTTATTCAGTTTCGCTTCTACGCTTGAAACCATTTACAAACGATGTAGTAGATATGATGATAGAACAAGCTACGGATAAAAACATAAACATTCAGAATACAATAGAGGAAGAAATTGTACTATACACCGATTCAAATCTGCTACAAGTAATACTCCGAAATCTGATTTCGAATGCAATAAAATTTACCAATAAAAATGGAGTAGTTATCATTGAAGCCAAACAAACTAGCAATCTACTTGAGATTTTGGTTGCAGACAATGGAGTGGGAATGAGCCCAGAGATTCTTAAAAAATTGTTTAGAATAGATACCAAAATCAGCACCAAAGGCACTGCAGACGAATCTGGAACTGGACTTGGACTGCAGCTGTGCAAAGAATTTGTCGAGAAACTAGGTGGCACCATATGGGCAGAAAGCACGCCTTTGCTAGGAAGTACATTTCATTTTACGATACCCAAGAACCTAATAAATTAATCATAAGCTATCTACTTTAGGGGCTGCTTAAAAACTCAGCCTCTCTCATAAGTCCTATTTATAAAACATTCTATTCGACCGTACGCATTTAAAAAAATACGGTAATAAGGTAATCTTTGCTATTCGATATAATTCGCTACTAAGGTTTTAACTGAAAATAAGGTCTTAAAACCTTATCAATGGTTCAAACCNNNNTAGTATTCAATGTTTGTACTATTAGATGCAATCAAACCATCTAAGTAATTACATTACTGTGAGATATTTATTATTCAGCAGACCCTAAGTAATTAAATTACTGTGAGATTTTTGTTTTTCAGCAGACCCTACCTTAGGCTAAGCTTCAGTTCTCATAAGATAGCATTTAGGTGCGAATACATAAAACAATACGTACAAAAATCAAACTTCCCGAAAGTTTTAGCATTCGGGAAGCAGAAATGCAAGCAGTTGCTATGCAAAATTGTAGAAATTGTCTGTTTATAAACAGCCTCTTTTTATATAAACACATGCTGCATATATAAGGAATATATGTATCGCACTATATAATATACCTAATAAAGCACTTTATTTGGCCATAGCTTCATCTGGTACTGCAGTTACAGGATCTTTAACCGTAAAGATAGCGGTAAAACTCTCGGCACCATTGCCATCGTCAGCAGTATAAGTCCAGTTGATCGATTTAAAGTCGGCACTTACTTTTCCCGAACCATTAATAGTCCAACCATCAATTTCAATAGCTTGGATTATAATCACATCATTATCCATCTCAGCAGAAATTGAAGTATTACGGTCGAAGAAGTTATAAATAAACACATTTGTTTCACTCGCGGTACCCTTACTTATAGTCACATCGTAGTTTTGGTTGCCAAAAAGAGTGCTGCTCTCATTACAACGCCAAGTAATGGAAATGTAATCGCGCGTATCGGCAAAATCATTATCATCGGCCCCGCAAGCAGGCCACAACAGTACAATCGAAGCCAAAAATAAAACGCTAAAAAAAAATCTTCTCATAATTCATTAATTCCCAATAAATTGTTTCAAAGCATCCAATTCTTGCATATCAGCAACTATTTCGTACTGAAAAGCACATTCTACCCCACCCGATTCAACCAGCAATTTGTATTTACCCGATTTAGAAGCATCAGGAACAGTAACTATATCAGCTGCCTGAAGCATATTTTGAGGAAAATACTGTGCCTTGTACACTACCTGTCCACGATCATTCACAATTTTGATATGCTGGGGCGATGATGCATTCACCCAATTGATTTGTAAGTCATTTACAGAAAGAAACGAAGTAGAATTTTTCAATTCAAAAACTACAGGATTGATTGCAAAGAAATATTCATAATCTGTCTTAGCACCTTTCAGATAAATTTTCAGTTCATATTCGTGCCCCATTTTAAAAGGATTGGAAGGCAACTGAGAGGTAATGGTACTAAAGTCTATCATGTCTTGTGTAAAATAGTTAGAGGTAACCCAAATTACTTCGTCGGTAGTAACATCGCGCAGATATATTTTTTCAAGTTCACCTTGTTTTGTCCATTCAATACGCAGGTCTTCGGGTTTTGTAATCTCACCATGGTTTTTGTCGGTAAACATAAGTTTATTATCACCACGTACTATGGTGTTGCTACCAGAGAGTGAATAACCTGTGAAGTTGGTAGTAAAAAAATTGTTGGCGTTTTGGCTAGCTGCATCGCTAGAGGTAGCATTCTTATCGGTATAGGTATCAAAGCAATTTTGAAGGGAGATGCTCTGCCCATCCCAAAGTTCAATCCAAGTAGTGCTCACTTTCTTGTCGAGTCTGTATATTTGCAATTCAGTAACACCCTGCGATACGATGTGCATCTGATTCAAATCAGTAACTTCTACCAAAAAACCACCACCGGATTTGTTCCAGTTAGGTACATTGGTAAGTTTACCGCTGGTCTTGTCAAGCAACTGCAACTGTTTAATATTCCCTTTAGCCCGAATAATGAGCTTAGATTGAGCACTAGCAGCAACAATAGTTACTAAAACAAACAATGCAGAAAGTAGTAAAATTCTGGTTTTCGTAAACATAATGGTAATTTTATGATGTATACATTAATAACATAAAAATAGGAAAAAAATTACATGCGCCTGAATATTTTTTATATCTTTATCATATAGTTTAAATACGAATGTAAGATGCTGGACAATAATGATTTGCTGAACACTGACAGTGAAAATGATATATCCCGAACCGATAATAATCTCCCTCAATCAAGCAGCCCACTGTGTTATGTAGGTATAGGAGCCTCAGCAGGCGGCTTAGAAGCACTTGAACAATTTTTCTCAAATACCCCAGCCACTACTGAAATGGGGTATATAGTAGTACAGCACTTATCGCCCGATTACAAAAGCATGATGGTGGAGTTACTTCAACGATATACCGAAATGCGGGTATTACGCTCTGAGGACGGCCAATTGGTAGAAAAAAACTGTGTTTATCTCATTCCACCCGGAAAAAATCTTACCATACGCAATGGCATACTCAAACTCAGTGAACAAGATACCATCAGAGGCCTGAATTTGCCTATAGATATATTTTTCAGGTCTTTGGCTACCGATCAGCAAAACAAAGCCATTGGCATTATACTTTCGGGCACAGGCAGCGATGGCTCGCTTGGAGTAAAAGCAATCAAAAATCTGGGCGGCTTAGTATTGGCTCAAGATGTGAGAACTGCAAAATTTGATGGCATGCCCAAAAGCGCCATTGCAGCTACCAACGTTGATTTCATTTTGCCACCGGCACTTATGGCAAACGAGCTTATACGATACGCAGGGAGGGTAATCTCCTCTACTACCATTTTTGAAGATGAAAAAGACAGTATCAACGAACATTCTATTGGGAATATACTTGAAATATTGAAAAATCAGATTGGGGTCGACTTCAATCACTACAAATCGAATACGCTCATCAGACGCATAGAACGAAGGATGAGTATAAACCATATAGATTCAATACCCGATTATATCGATTTCCTTTTGCAATCTGCGCACGAAGTAAAAATTCTTTATAAGGAGATGCTCATAGGGGTAACCCAGTTTTTTAGAGACGAAGAAGCGTTTCTGAAATTGAAAGAAGATATTATACCTAAAATATTGAATCGGGCATTGGCCGAAAAATCGCAGATACGTATTTGGAGTGTAGGCTGCAGTTCGGGTGAAGAAGCATACTCACTTGCCATCCTTTTCAAAGAGTATATGCGGGCCGAAAACATCAACAATATAGAGTTAAAAATATTTGCTACTGACTTGGACAAATCTGCTATTGAACAAGCCAGTTCAGGCATCTATCCGCCTGGTATCAGTACTTTCGTAACTCAAGAACGCCTTTCACAATTTTTCATAGAAAAAGAAAATGGCAACTATCAAATCATTGACGCTATAAGGCGACTGGTAGTATTTGCCCCGCACAATATCATCAAAGATCCACCTTTCTCAAAAATAGATTTACTGGTTTGCCGCAATCTGCTCATCTATTTCAAAGCCGAGGTTCAAAAGAAAGTGCTATCGTTGTTTCAGTTTTCATTACGCGAAAACAGTTACATGTTTCTGGGAAGCTCAGAATCAATAGGTGAACTTACCGATGTTTTCAAACCCATAAGCACTAAATGGAAAATATACACTTTTAATAGCCAGTCGCGCTCTCTGCTTGTAAAAGACTTTCTGATAAGCAATTCCAAATCTATCCGGAACTACCGCATACCCGCCGAAACACTTCTACATAAAGAAACTGAAAAAGTAGCAAGCGAAAATATTTATGATGTTCTGCTAGAAGCTACTCTGCCCCCCAGTGTACTTATAGATGCACAGTTCAATATCATTCAGATATTCAACAATATCAATGATTATATAACCATACCCAGCGGCAAACTTTCACTTAATTTACTAAAACTCGTAAAACATGACTTGGCTGTATTGCTAGGCAACCTGTTGCATATGCTTCGGAAAGAAAAAACTGAGGTCAACTACAAAAACTTCAGATTAAACGATGATGGTGAAAAACTTATTACCATTTCAGCCAAAAGACTTGTAATTAATAAGTTCAACGATATCTACATCCTGGTATCCTTCAATCAGGAAGTCCCCGGTACCCAAACGAGTCAGCATTTTATAGATGAAGATGTGAACGAACAGTATCACCAGAGGTTGCAGGAACTCGAGCAAGAACTAAAAATACGTGAAGAAAGTTTGCAAACTACCCTGGAAGAGATGGAAACATCGAATGAGGAATTGCAAGCTACCAATGAAGAACTAATAGCCAGTAATGAGGAATTGCAAAGTACCAACGAGGAGCTGCAATCGCTCAACGAGGAATTGTATACAGTGAATACTGAGTTTCACCAAAAAATAGAAGAGCTCACATCATTGAACAACGATATCAACAACCTTCTCAAAAATACCCGAATAGGTACGCTATTTCTCGACAACCACTTGCACATCAGAAAATTTACTGAAGGAGTAGCCAGATTCATCAATCTGATGGATATAGATGTAGGACGACCAATAAGTCATATTTCTCACACTTCCAATTATCCCGATTTTATAGCGGATATCATACAAGTGCAAGAAACCCTCATAGCCAAAGAAAAAGAATTGCTCGATGATGCAGGCCATTGGCATCTTATACGCATCTTGCCTTTCCGTACACCTGAAAACAATGTAGATGGTGTAATTATCACCATCATAGATATAACGAATCAGAAAAAAGCACAGCAAGATCTTTTGCGGGAACGCGATTTGTTCAACCGAATTATGAACAATAGCCCTTTGGGAAAAATAGTGCTCAACAAGGAAGGCTTGTTTACCTACATGAATAAAAAAGCAGAGGAAATACTCGAGACATCTATATCATTGGGCGCAAATGCTATATACCGAAATGAAATATACGCACTTGAAAACATGGATGGAAGCAATCTACGTACATCACAGCTTCCATTCAATACCATCGTCACCACCAAAACCGATATAAGAAATTTTGAACACATTATAAAATGGCCCGATGGCAGACGCAAATATGTATCGCTCAATGGATCACCTATTTTCAGTGAAGACGGTGAAATAACAGGTGCTATTCTTTCTATCGAAGACAGAACGCCGCTATACACCAACGAATTAAGCATGGTATCCGAAATTAGTTTATTGCAGCAAACACTCAATTATTGGCCTTATCCCAAATTGGTTGTTACCAAAAACGAGATGATACTCATTCGCAACGAATATTTGCAATTGAGCAACATCTACTTGCATGATACATTGCATAACTTCCTGAAATCTATCAATTTTTCGCACTTCGAACAAGAAAGTACGTTTGAAAAAAGAGTAGATGAACTGCTTCAAGCCAACTCCACACTAACTATAATAAACGAAAAGAGCAATGACATGCTTGTTGTTACTCCATTTGATATGCAAAGAGGAATGGAAAAGGCTTTTGATATAAGTCTCATACTGAATTCGGGCAGCGAAACCAAGACTTAAGTATATTTATATAATTTGTTATATTTTTACGGGCAAAATATAGCAGACATGAACAAAGGCCCTCGTTGGAAAATGGCAGTTATCATATGGATTGCCATTTACCCACTTATTACTATTTTTTTCTTTCTATTCGGAAAATATCTGATGCAAATTGAGTATCTACCCGTTCGTACTTTGCTTATCACGTTGATAGTAGTACCTATTATGGTGTTTATTTTACTTCCTATTCTTACCCGATTTTTTTCGGGATGGCTCAAAAAGTAGAAATCAGAGATTTGTAATTATATCGACTGTTTTTGGAAAAGCCGGCATCTTTAATATAATATTTCCCCCCAGGGTAATTGTTTTTAAGGCCTTTAAACTAGCCAATTCTATTGGTAACTCCTTTATCTTATTGTTGGATAGATACAACTCTTCCAATAAGGGTAAATACGATAAATCTTTTGGTACAATTGAAATGCCGTTGTCTTGCAAATACAGGTGAGTAAGCGATTTCATAGTACTGAGTTTGTCCGGAATGCCGATTAGTTTATTATCATTGAGGAAAAGTTTTACCAAATTTACATTTTCACAGATTTCCACTGGAATTTCTTTTAATTTGTTGTTGGAAGCACTTAGAATTTTGAGCTTTTTCAAATTGCCCAATTCCTTTGGTAATACGTTTATCATATTGTCATCCAGATACAAAGCTTCCAGATTGGTAAGATTTCCAATTTGGGGAGGAATAGTAGTAAGCTGATTTCCCGCAAGAACCAGTATCTTAACAGATGTCCAATTAAAGATAGTAGAAGGTATTTCGGTAAGCCCATTATTCGACAAATCCACCATTTGCAAACCAATCATATTACCAATCTCGGGAGGCAGATTGTTTAACGAAATATTCTCATTTATATTCAATTCTTCAAGTTTACTCAAATTACCAATAGAAGCCGGAAGATTTTGAGCCGTTCCCGACCCTATAGAAAGAGTTTTCAGATGGGTAAGTTTACCTATTGAGGCAGGAATTTGCGTAGAAGAATGCTCAGCAATAATAAGAATCTGCAGATTTTTGAGTTCGCCAATGCTATAAGGTATGCTGCCATCGTCGGTAGCTATAAACAAAGATTGGGCAGATTTCATATTGGCAATATTTTGAGTAAAAGCGATGGTATCAGCCAACATAAGTTCGAGCACCACAATAGAGGAATCCGGTGATGTAGGTACTTCGGTGTATATGTGTGCATCAGCGAGTTTATCGAGGCTCAATAACTGGGAAGTATCGTCCTCGCCATATTCCAGGATATAGGCTATACTATCTGCAATGTACTGTTTTGAATAAGTATGAAAACTTGGCCGCTCGTTATAATATTTAAAAATAAACTCAACTCCACTACCGGCAATTTGCGTCACAGATGTTACTTTTGAAGAATCCTCCAAGGCCACCATAAAAGTAACTTTATACTTATTGCCCTCTACATTGATCCGCCTGAACTGCTGCGCATTGACCCCGTAAACAGATACAATCAATAAGTATGTGATGATATAAATTCTCATTTCCAGGCATTATAAAGGATTAACTTTGCAAATATAATACTATGCTAATCATACATTTTATTAAAAGTTGCATAAATTATTGTTAACACACAAATTAAGAAGAAATGAAAAATCGACTGTTAAAAAGTTTTGAAAATAAATGGGGCAGATAAATGGGGAAATGGGCAGATAAAAAAATTAGAATCTGAATCCGGCAACGAGTATATCGTCAATTTGCTTTCTTTCAGGTCCCATCCAATCTTCGAGTTCTTTTTCCATCAGCCCGAGTTGTTTAGTCATAGGAACTGTAGAATTATTCGAAAGAGTATCCTTAAGGTTTTTCAAGAAAAATTTACGTCCACGTTCGCCCCCAATCTGGTCGGCAAAACCATCGGTAAACATATACAAGTTATCGTTTTTTTGAAGTTGGAATATTTGGTGGGTAAAAGCATCTTCGCGGATGTATATGGCAATAGGCATAGGATCGGGTCTGAGCATAAACTGGGTTCCTCCTCTGATTACAAGAGCAGGATTGTGAGCACCCGAAAACTGCATCACCAAACTATCTAGGTTTATGCGGCATAGGGCAATATCAAGACCATCTTTTGCTTCACCAACTTTTCCTGTCTGATTGAGGGCTGTTTTTATACGTGTGCGCAACTGCCCCAATATAATGTTGGTTTCCAACTCTCCCGATTGTGAGAATACCACATGTTTAGTTACAATCTCATTGAGGAAAGAAATACTAAGCAGACTCATAAAAGCTCCCGGAACGCCGTGCCCTGTGCAGTCTGCCACCGCTAAATACAGGTTGTCGCCCTTTTTTGTAGCCCAATAAAAGTCGCCAGAAACAATATCTCGTGGACGGTTGAAAATAAAAAAATCGCTGATATTTTTTTGTAAGAATTCGTTTGTTGGGAAAAGGGCATTTTGTATTCGCTTAGCATACACAATGCTGTCCATGATCTGCTTTTGCTTATTGCTCAAGTCAGCGTTTTTTACTCCCAATTCATCATATAAATTCGACAAATTGTCGCGCTGCGATTCTATTTCTTCATTTCTTACGTTCAATTCTGCATTCTTAGTAAATATTTCAGTTTTCTGTAAATGCAGGAAATTATTGATTCGGCGAATACGTAAAATAGATCCGATGAGGAAAAACAACAGAGTAAGTACAACCAGTATCACAACTAAAGCTACGTAAATGAGGGTCTTTTGCCTTTCTAATTCTTTATCACTCAGTTCCTTATCTCTATTAAGCATATCAATTTCAGCCTGCTTTCGCAATTGCTCTGAAGAGTATTCGATGCTAGCAATTTTTTTCGAGACCTGATCATTATATAATGTATCCTTGTACTTGGTAACATTATCCATATAAAATATGGCTTTTGGATAATTTTTCTGATATATAGAAATGTTGGCAAGTATTTCATAAGCGTTTTTAATGCGCAATTTTGAGCCTATATCCATAGAAATAGCAAGACTTTTCTGGCCATTATCCAAAGCGCTGTCCATCATTTGCATACTAAAAAAAGCCTTAGCTTTACTCTCCATGATATCTGCAAACAAGTCTTTATCAGTTTTGGGATTTGAGATGGCACTGGCTCTATAATAATACTCCATTGACTTTTTAAAATCACCATCGTTGAAGTAAACATCGCCTATGTATTTTATACTCACGCCCATGCCTTCAGGATCATTCAGTTCACGCCTTATCTCATAACAAACAGTAAGCTCATGTATGGCGCTATCTTTTTGCATCAAGGACATGTACGAACGTCCTTTGTTCAGGGCTACGTATGCCATCATTTTCTTATCGCCAAGTTTATTGGCTAAAGGTTCTGCCAGATATAGGTTGCTGAGTGCTCGTTCGTATTGGTCCTGATATAAGTATAGATTGGCCAGGTTAATATACGAATACCCCATTTGTTCAAGGTTGTTGTGAATTTTGGCCAATTCTAGTCCCATATAATATTGGTCAAAGGCTTCGGTATATATACCAAGGTTACGGTATACTACACCGGCAAAACTATAAGCTTTCATGAGTTCTGAGGGTTCAGATACCTGATTGCCGAGTTTAATGGCCTCCAATGCGTATTTTAAGGCTTCTTCAGGATCAGAATTTCTGAACTTCCAAGTAAGTTTGTTTAAAATTTTCAATTTGCTTACACCCTGAGCAGTATCAAGTTGCATTTTGAGGGTATCTGCCGATTGCGAAAAAGCAGCAGACAATCCGAGAGTGATTATGAATAAAAGCGTATAAGCAAACCTCATATAATACAAATCATAGCGTAGCTTACAAATTTAGATTCTTTTTTCATTTCATAAAAAAATATTTCTATTCAGAGGCTATTGTGTTGTCTGCTATAAATCTCAATTGATTTGAACAGCAACAAAAAGCATATCATCTAGTTGGTCGTGCCCGTCTTTCCAATCATCAAAAGTATGGGTAAAAATTTCTTCCTGCTCTTTCATACTTTTAAGAGAAGCTGTTTCAATGAGCTCCTTGAGGCGCGATGTTTTGAATTTTTCTCCTTTAGGTCCACCAAACTGATCTACAATACCATCGGAATACATATACAAGATGTCGCCGGGAATAAGTTGGAATATTTGTTCGTCAAAAGGTTTCTCCACAGCATATATACCAATAGGGTTTTTGGTTGGTTTGAAAGCAGTTAATTCACCTTTTCGGGCTATAACCAACGGATTGTTTGCTCCAGCATACTGAAGTTGGTTGGTGGTTTTGTTTATAATCACCAGCACCATATCCATACCGTCTTTTTGCTCGTTGGCTTTACCTGTTTGTTTGAGCGATGTTTTAACGCGGCTTCGCATATTCTGAAGTATTTCAGAGGCAGTAATTTTCTCGGTAGTATGCGAAATTTCATTGAGCAAGGAGATACCAAGCATACTTACAAAAGCACCTGGTACACCATGGCCGGTGCAGTCTGCAGCAACCAGCATGATAAGATCCCCCATTTGTTTCACCCAATAAAAATCGCCGCTTACTATGTCGCGGGGTTTATAATAGATATAATGGTTTGGTATGATTGCGGCCAGATTCTTATCGCCGGGTAGTGCTGCCTGCTGAATACGCATGGCGTATCTTATTGAATCGGTAATATTCTTGTTTTTGTCTTCTATTATTTTAAAGCTATCTTGCAACTGGTCTCGCTGAGCTTCAATTTCGGCATTAGCCTGTTCGAGGGCAGAATTTCGTTCGGCCAGTTCATTATTGAGCCTCTTGCGCACTACGCTTTGTCGGTATACGAGTAAGCCAATTCCGATTACAAATAGTACACCGAACAACAGAAAAGTATTTTGCAGCCTTTGGCCCTTTATTACTTCGTCCTGATATGCCTTTTGGTAGTTCAACTCCTTTATTTCTTCAGATTGCACTTGGGTCATTACCTCCAATTCTTCATTTTGTGCTTTTACGGTAGTTAAGGTACTGTCTTTTAGGTTTATTTGCTTGTCCTTTTGCTCTATTTGATTGTCTTTATCTACAAGCAGCATTTCTTGCTTTTCAACTTTTGATTTCACCTGCGAAAACTGTTGAGTAAGCACAATCAAATCTTTTTGGGCTAACTGAAAGGTACTATCTTTAATTTTTACGTATTCTTTAAAAAAATCAAAAGCCGATTTATACTTTCCTCTGCTATAGTTCACATTAAAAAGTGCCTCATAGTTGCGAAGTAAAAATTGCTTATTACCACTTTTAACTGATAGTGCTAAACTTTTTTCAAAACTACCTGAAGCAGAGCGTTCTTTATCTAGTTTTTCGTACACCATTCCTAAATTGAAGTAAGCAAGTATAAGAGCTACAGAATCTTTAAAATATTTTTCGCGCACTTCCACTTCATCCTGATATGCGTCGGATGCCTCATCAAACTTTCCTACTTTAAAATATAACGATCCCATGTGGCTCAAAGCGTAAGGATGATACTCGTTCTGGGGAGTTTTTTTGGTAAGGGTATAAGCCAAATTAGCAAATTTTATAGCCTGGTCTGTGCTATCTTTGGCGTATAACTCAGCCAATTGGCAATATATACGGGGTTGATCGCTAACTGGCATGCTTACCACTTCGGCCTTTATCTTTTGCCTATCAGTAGTTTGGGCTTGTATATACGAAACGGCTATAAAAAGAATACTTAATAAAAATAGTTTTTTCATGGCAAAGTTGAACGTTTTAATCTGTTTGTGCTGAGGGGAATTTAGCAAACAATTTTTCTACATAAATATACAACTTTTTATATTGTATCAAATATTATACCCTAAATATTCAATCTAAACATACAAAATACTCATCAGATTGATATTTTGATATATAAATAATTCTTGTGCAGCAGTAATATACATAAAAAATTGAAATGTATCTTTTTGAATGGTTTTGAATCCGCCGCCAAGGCTATGTGCAATCACAATAATACTTAGTTTAGTTGAGGAATTATACATAGATACTAGCAGAGCCATGCATCGTTTATTACTACTTACAAAATAATACAATGTATACTGAGAAGACTCAAAAATGTAGTACTGCAGAAAATAAGCCATAGGTTACCATCTGCAAATCTGAACCAAAATAAAAACAAATCCGATTCGCAGCCGAGGCAGTATAATTCATTTTTTTAACGTATAGTGTATCATTTTAAGAGTATTAAAATCTCAGAATGAATCAAAAACAGAGTTCTCAACCTGAATTGGTGTATCTGAATGCGCGGAAATCCCCTTATACTTAGTGTACCAACTTCCACCGATGTTATTTTTTATGTAGCTATCCTTTATCACTATATTTCCAGTATGGTTGTTTGAGACAAAGAATATGGCAGAACCATATGCGTTTACTTCGTTATATTCTATTTTAGAACCCAATAAGGTCAGAGTCATTGTATTCCCATCATTGTACACAGCTCCACCACTACCACCACCGGGCGTACCTTCCTGTGCAGGATTTCCACCATTTCCAGTTGCTATATTATGCGAGAAAAGACTATTGATAATGGTCCACGAAACATTGATACTACTCAAGGCACCTCCATTTGAACCAGAATTGGCAAATTCTTTAGCCCCTCCAAAAGTACAATTGGTAATAAACACAGGAAGATTTTCGAACTGACTGGTTACTCTTATACATGCACCACCCAGATCAGGCCCGCTTTCGCCACATACATTATTAAAAAATCTGCAATTAACAGCTTTGAACCTGCCACCACGCACCCAAATTGCACCTCCACCTGCATTTTGGGTATCGCTTTTCGAATTTCCCTGCACAAAAGTAAGGTTTTGAACCACCATGCGGGGGTGATCCTGATTCTGGCAATGGCTCGTAGTCCATACCAAAGCCTGATCGCAGGTATTCATGTACAAAATGCGGTGAGCATTCTTGCCGCTGAGTGTTACTAACCCTGCGCCGTCAATTACGACGTCGGGGTTGGCATTGTTGAAAATTTTAGCTGTTTCGCTCAGGAAAATAGTTACCGGCTTGCCTCCCGAATTAAATACAATGGTTCCTCCCTTTGCTACCGCTTCCAAAAAAGCCTCAGAAGTACAACTTTCCGGAGTTCCGTTTCCAACTATATGATCCGGTTTTGATATATCTACCAAACCAGCCTCGGGAGTTATGGCGTATTTCCCATCAGGATTCCCGGCCTGCGGGCCTTCCTGCCATTTAGGAAAAGATTGGATAGATGGTTCATCTTTACTGCACGAAATAAGTTGCGTAAATACAAGGTATATTGAAAATGTCAACAATATAAAAATTCCTGAGGCAGATGGGCGAATTCTATTCATAAAATGGGTTTTTTACGCTCTTAATAATATTTTTAGACATTGGTAAAAAGACTTATGCGATCTTTGAATACCATAAGTCAATCCTTTTTCAAATATACAAATATTCCTCAGGCATTGTCGCTATCAAAAAAAATAATTTAAAAAGCCACATCGCTTCATCAATGAATATTAGAAGATTCATAAAAATTTAGCACCTTATTATTCAACATGAATGAAAATTTTATGCGTACCTTACATACATGAAAGAATACAACACCTTCGGCTTGAGTTTTGGCCCTGTGGCTTCATTTGCCGGTCAGATCATTTTTGTGGTAGGAATAGTAGTAACTGCAATCATTTCATTTACAGGAGTTTTTTTAGCTATTTTAGGGGCATTTATCGGCTTTTCCAACTCGGGCACTACCTTGTATTTCGAAAACCGGATGGCCAGATTTACCAACAACATATTCGGATTGATAAAAATAGGAAAAAGAGTGCAAATAACTGATAATATGTATCTTGAAATTAGAACAATTAAAAACGTAAGCCGGTCGCACAGTCTCAGCAATCGTGTACTCGACATTCGCACCGTTCAAACCGTTATATACCTGATGGATGCTCATAACAGAGCCATCATGCCCATTAAAAAAACTGATCCAAAATTGAACGCCAACCGGGATTTGGAAGAATTAGGCAAGAAACTGAAACTGGAGATTAGATAAAACGATACCACAAAACCGCATGTTACTCAATTTTCTATTAAGTTTTCCTTTTCAAAGCACCTGAAACCCCTATTAAAAACATACCGCAAGAAAAAAACATGCTACACAACAGTTTTTTATAATGCAAAAATTGTGAATAAATAATGCAACATAGTTTGCTCAAACGATTGAAAACTCAAAAAAAGAATACATTAAGCAAGCAAAGTACTAGTACAACCTACTATGCATAATGATACAAAATCTCAAAAAAATTCTATATTTGTACGTTTGAACTTATAAAACATTTGTATACAAAAACCAAGAAATATGGCAGAAACAAACAAGAAAAGAGTTTACATTTTCGGAGATGGAAAAGCCGAAGGTGATGGAAAGATGAAAAACCTGCTAGGTGGCAAAGGCGCTAACCTGGCTGAAATGTGCTTAATTGGTGTTCCGGTACCTGCCGGCTTTACTATTACTACCGAAGTTTGTACCGAATACAATGAGTTAGGTCAAGATGCAGTAGTTAACCTAATTAAAGCTGAAGTAGAAAACGCTATTGCCGCCACCGAAAAGGTGATGAATGCCAAATTTGGCAGCAAAGGCGAAGCATTCCCTCTGTTGGTTTCAGTGCGTTCGGGTGCACGTGCATCTATGCCGGGTATGATGAATACCGTCCTCAACTTAGGTATGAACGATGATACCGTAAAATTGTTGGCAGAAAAATCAGGCAACGAAAAATTTGCATACGATTCATATCGCCGTTTTATACACATGTACGGCGATGTAGTAATGCATGTAGAAGCTGCCGAAGGCGAACACGACCCATTTGAAATGGTGTTGGACAAAATAAAAGCTGAGAAAAACTACGCTACAGATGCAGAACTTTCTGCAGCCGATTTCAAATTCGTAGTGGAAGAATATAAAAAAGTGGTAAAAAGCAAAGCCGGCAAAGACTTCCCTACCGATCCATGGGAGCAACTTTGGGGCGCTGTAATGGCCGTATTCAATTCATGGAATACACCACGCGCTATATTGTATCGCAAAAAAGAAAACATTCCTGCCGAATGGGGTACTGCAGTGAACGTGCAAGCCATGGTATATGGCAACATGGGCGAAACCTCTGCAACAGGCGTTTGCTTCTCTCGTGATGCCGGTACAGGCGAAAACCTTTTCAATGGTGAGTATCTGATAAATGCTCAAGGTGAAGACGTAGTTGCAGGTATTCGTACTCCACAAGAAATTACTATGATTGGTTCGAAACGTTGGGCAGAACGCAATGGCACTTCAGAAGATGTGCGTAAAGCCAAATTCCCATCGCTCGAAGAATCGATGCCATCGTTATACAAGCAGCTTTTCGATATTCAGAATAAGCTCGAAAAACATTATAAAGACATGCAAGACATGGAGTTTACCATACAAGACGGTAAACTTTGGATGTTGCAAACCCGTAACGGGAAACGTACCGGTGCTGCCATGGTAAAAATGGCTGTAGATATGGTTGAAGAAGGTCTGATTGACGAAAAAACAGCCATCCTACGCATGGAGCCAAACAAATTGGACGAATTGTTGCACCCTGTGTTCGACAAAAAAGCCATTGAAAAAGCAGTTGTACTTAGCAAAGGTCTTCCAGCATCGCCGGGTGCGGCTACAGGTATATGCGTATTCGACGCAGAACGTGCTGCCGAATTGGCCGAAGCCGGTAAAAAAGTAATTTTGGTACGTCGCGAGACCTCACCTGAAGACTTGAAAGGTATGTACGCTGCCGAAGGTATACTTACCGAGCGTGGTGGTATGACTTCACACGCTGCTGTTGTGGCTCGTGGTATGGGCAAATGCTGCGTTTCTTCTGCTGCAGGCATCGTAGTATCGCATACTTCACTCAAAATTGGAAATAAAGAATTCAAAGAAGGTGATTTCATCTCATTGAATGGTTCAACTGGCGAAGTATATGAAGGTAAAGTGGCTACCATGCAGCCTACCCTCGATGGCGACTTTGGTAAACTGATGAAGTTGGCAGAGAAATTCACCAAAATGTATGTTCGTACCAACGCCGACACACCTGGCGATGCTAAAGCCGCTCGCGACTTTGGTGCAAAAGGTATTGGCCTTTGCCGCACAGAGCACATGTTCTTCGAAGGTGAGCGCATATGGGCTATCCGCGAAATGATATTGGCAGAAGATGAAGCTGGCCGTAAAAAAGCTTTAGCAAAATTGTTGCCTATTCAGCGCGAAGACTTCTACGGCATACTCAAGGCTATGGACGGATTTGGTGTAACCATTCGTTTGCTCGACCCACCATTGCACGAGTTTACTCCAAACGATGATAAAACTCAAGCTGAAATGGCCGAAAAACTAGGCATTTCGGTAGAAGTGGTAAAAGAAAAAGTAGAATCGCTACACGAAGTAAACCCAATGCTTGGCCACCGTGGTTGCCGCCTTGGAAATACATACCCTGAAATTTCAGAAATGCAGGCTCGTGCTATCATCGAAGCTGCTTGCGATTTGAAAAAAGAAGGTTTCGACCCTAAACCCGAAATCATGGTTCCGCTGATTGGTACTAAAAAAGAGTATCTGATGCAAGAACAAATTATTCGCGAAACTGCTGAGAAAGTAATAGTTGAAAAAGGTGTTAAAGTAGATTATTTGGTAGGAACCATGATTGAAATTCCACGTGCTGCGCTTACTGCAAACGAAATTGCTGAAAATGCTGAATTCTTCTCTTTCGGTACCAACGACTTAACCCAAATGACTTTCGGTTATTCACGTGATGATGTTAGCAAATTCTTGCCTATTTACCTCGAAAAAGGTTTATTGAAACACGACCCATTCCAGGTACTCGACCAAGTAGGTGTAGGCCAATTGGTTGAAATGGCTGTAAGCAAAGGACGTGCACAAAACCCAAAACTTAAAGTAGGTATTTGTGGCGAACATGGCGGCGAACCTTCATCGGTTGAGTTCTGCCACCGTTCGGGCATGGACTATGTGAGCTGCTCACCCTTCCGTGTACCTATCGCTCGTTTGGCTGCTGCCCAAGCCGCTTTACGCTAGTAACAGATAATCAGGCTTATAAGCCAGATAAATATAAAGCGCAATCTTAACCGGATTGCGCTTTTTTATTGTTATACCCCACACTTCGAATTCCTGCTGTTTTTAAGATTGGAGTTTTTTTTATATATTTCGCAAAAAATAAAACCACATACGCAAAGATGGAATTACAAAATATTCCCCAACTGGATTCAGTGAAATTTGGTTCTGAATTGGTAGCCAAACTTGTAGAGCAAACCTTTAAACGTAAAATAGCCAAAGCCTTAGATACCAACAAAGGCAAAAAAGGAATAGAATACATAGATGCAGTGCTGGAATATATGGGTATAGAAGTGCATATAAGCCCTGAAGAGCTGAAACGTATACCCGAAAGCGGACCATTCATTACTATCTCCAACCACCCATTTTCGGCACTCGATGTATTGTTCCTATTCAAATGTCTTATTTTGCGTAATCCCAATTACAAGATAGCGGGTGAGTCATCGCTAAAATTGCTAGAATCGCTTTCGGAAAACCTGATTCCAATCACCGATACACATTCCAAAAGCTCCTTTCTCCACAAAAACCCAGTTATACGCATAGCCAAAGAACACCTAGATGGTGGCAACCCCATTGGCGTTTTCCCGGTTGGCGAATCTGAAAGCCTCGAAAAAGAAGACATGGATGTAACTGACCTTATATGGCACGAAACCATACTTAAATTTGTAAAACAGGCCAGTGTACCCATCATACCCATACATATACAAAGCAACAAAAACAGGCTGGAACACTTGATGGAAAAAATACATCCTATTCTTGGCAATAGTTTTTTCAGACCAACCCTAACTCCCCGAAAAATAAAACCCATTTTCGTAAAAATAGGAAACCCGATAAGCGTAACCGAGCAGCTTGAATTTGAAGACATCACCCAGTTCGGAAGATTTTTGCGCATGAAAACCTACGCATTAGGTACCAAATTAGAAGTAAAGAAATTTTTTAACCCACTTGTTTTTCAGCCTGTAAAAAAAGTTGAAGAGATAGTACCTCCCACCGATCAGGCCACACTTGAATCCGAAATTGAAAAATTGACCCCAAATTTCGAACTTTTTCGCACATCCAATTTCAGTATCATATGCGCGCCATCGCTCGAAATGCCAAACGTATTGAATGAAATAGGCCGACTACGTGAAATTACATTCAGAGAGGTAGGCGAAGGCACCAATCGTGCTATAGACCTCGATGAATACGACCTATATTACCAGCAATTAGTCATTTGGGACAGAGAAGCCAGGCGCATAGTAGGAGCCTACCGCATAGGCAAGGGAAAAGAAATAATGGCTCAGTACGGTGCTAATGGCTTTTACATTCAAAGTTTATTTCGCATCAAAAAAGAGTTTTACCCCATTTTGCATGAGTCAATTGAACTAGGCCGCTCTTTCATTGTAAAAGACTATCAGCGCAAACCACTTTCACTTTTTATGTTGTGGAAAGGGATATTGTATTTTCTATTGAAAAATCAGGAGTACCGTTACCTGCTAGGTCCGGTAAGTATAAGCAACGAATTTACAAAATTTAGCAAATCACTTATTGTAGATTTCATAAAATCAGGATATTACAGACACGATTTGGCACAGTACATCAAGCCCAGAAATCAGTTCAAGGTTCCCAAAAAATTTAATTTCGATAAAGAAATATTTTTGCAAAACACCGGAAAAGATTTCAAAAAGCTCGATAAATATATAAAAGACATAGAACCTAAGCTCAGCGTGCCAGTGCTTATTAAAAAATATATTTCGCTTAATGCCAAGATAATAGGATTTAATACCGACCCAAAATTCAACGACTGTCTGGATGGCCTGATAATACTTGATATTTATGAAGTGCCTATGGATATCATTGAATCATTATCCAAAGACCTGCAAGACGAAACAATTATGGAACGGTTTAATTTTCATATGAAATAAATTAAACAAGAAAAAGAAAATTGTTAAAATTTACCATTTGGTAAAAAAACAGTAATATTTGTGTGTTTTTTAACATAAAAACTAAGCTATATTTGTATCCATGTAAATTCTATGTTATGTAAATGTAAATAGTATACTATCATTTAATATTAACTTTAAAATTACTTGAAATTAAATGGAGAATTTGTACTTAGTTGGAGTAATGATTTTATCCTACCTATTGGGCTCAATACCCACCGCAGTTTGGGTTGGAAAATGGTTTTACGGCATAGATGTGCGCGAGCACGGCAGCGGTAATGCAGGTGCAAACAACACTTTCAGGGTATTAGGTGTTAAAGCAGGGGTTCCTGTATTGCTTGTAGATGCAATAAAAGGATATCTGGCAACCACCCTGGTAATATTTGTTCCATTTATTGCTAAAGGTACTCCGCAAGAAATGAACCTTAAAATACTTTTAGGTATTATATCTGTAGTGGGACATATATTCCCTATTTTTGCTCAATTCAGAGGTGGAAAAGGGGTAGCTACCCTCGCAGGAATGGTGATAGCATTGCATCCTCTAGCAGCAGCATCATCACTTGCTGTATTTATAATTATACTCATGACCTCACGCATAGTGTCACTTAGCAGCATGTCGGCAGGAGTTATGTTTCCCGTTTTTCTTATTGAAGTTTACAATGTGCAATTTGTTTCAATGGTTATTTTCTCAATTACAGCCGCAGTCACTTTGCTTGTTACTCATAGGAAAAACATTGAACGTATCATTCATAGAGAGGAATCCAGAGCTAATATCTATAAATTTGTGAAGAAAAAAAGTAACAGGTAACTATAGTTCTAAAGAAAAATAGAAAAGAAATTCACAAAAGCTGCCAATTGGCGGCTTTTTTATTTTTACCCCAAGAAAAAATTACAAGTGGGTGAAGCTTGGAGAAAAACATGCAGGTATTGACTTGTAAGCCCATGTTATCTAACAAGCACATTTTCATTTAAACCAACATTTGCTTTTTTGAACCTAAGACATTAAATTTACACTTGAACAAATATGGTCAGATTTTCTTTTTTATAAAAGAATAAAGACTTATAATTGTTTTGCTGATTTACTACTGGCTCATATTCAGAGCCATAACCAAAATCAAATTATGAGAAACATACTAGTCATACTCATCTCGCTCTTTGCGTATACATCTGTACAAGCGCAATTTGTAACCAATAAATATATTTTTGAAAATTTGGGCATAGCCAATGGTCTCTCTCAAAGTACCGTTAATGGGATATTGCAAGACAAAAAAGGATTTATTTGGATATCGACTCAAGACGGGCTTAACCGATACGATGGATATAACTTCAAAATATATCGCCCCGACTTTGAAGATCCTAAAAACAGCTTGATTTCAGGTTTTATTGATATCATGACACAAGACAACTACGGAAATCTGGTGATAAGGGGACGTGGAAATGGCGGACTTACCATCATGAAACCGGATGAAAATAAATTTTACCATTTCACTCACGACCCTGAAAATCCGAACTCTATACCCAACAATGCCATCTACTATGTACACATTGGTAAAGAAAATGATTTCTGGTTGGTGCACGAATCAGGATTCACTCACTTACATTTTCCGATACCAAACAATTTTGATAGTGTAGTAGTGAGTAATTCGGATACCTTTTTAGGATTTACTATCGAACAACTAAGTTCTATTCCCTATTTTATGGCTGCTGATGCCAACAAAAACTTATATTTTATATATGATAGTAAGTTTTATTTTTTCGAAGCAAACAGAACTGACCTTTTTCAAATTACTATCAACAATATACCAAAAGATGTATACACCGAAAGTATTGATTTTAAATATCTTAAACGCATTGGTACCGACAAACAAGGACATTTTTGGATAATGTATGAAGATAGTTTAGTAAAATACCTCGACGCCCCGAAAAAAAGAAAAGTAGTTTATAATATCAAACATGGTTTATCCAAAAACTTCAGAAACGATTTCTATGTGGCTCAGGATAGTTGTCTGTATGCAGTAACCGGAACCAGCGGTCTGGTTTCCGTAAACTTGCTCACCAAAGAAATAATATACATAAGGCACGACCCAAGAAACAATAAAAGTTTGATATCAGACAATATTACCAGCATCATGTCTATGTTTGAAGACAACAACGGAAACTTGTGGATAGGAACCAGTAATGGCTTATCGAAATACAACCGTTCTAAAAACAAATTTACACACATAGCCCCCAATCCTGGCAATGAAAATTGGTTACAAGATGCATGGCCCTTTTGTTTTGCGGAAGACTTGAAAGGAAACATTTGGGTAGGAACCTATTTTGGGAAAGGCATATATATTTACGATAAAAAGAAAAATATTTTCAAGCTCCTTTCACCAACAAATCCATCACAGGGAGGCTCAAATTCTGACGACACATATGCCATTCACCGCGATATTGACGGAAATATGTGGGTAAGCAACGGGCTGAATGGCCTCGGTAAATGGAACGAGAAAACAGGGAAATTTATCTTTTACCTAAACCATCAGATTTCAGATACCATTACTGTTGAAAGCAATATCATAAATGCCATTGACGAAGATAGCAAAGGCAATCTCTGGCTGGCTACCGCATTCGGAATTCAAAAATTTGATCGAAAACTTGAAAAATTCACAACTTATCCCCTCAGAACTGAGGGACTTAGCTCACGCCGGTCTCACTTAAATTTTGTACAAAATCTGCTCGTAGATGGCGATAGCACAATTTGGGTAGGCGGTGGTACAGGTTTTTTCAAAATGACATTCGATAAGAATGGAAATGCTGTTACCAAAGTATTCCCATCTATACTTAGCGACTCTACCACGCTAAGCTACAGCCAGATATTTACATTATACAAAGACAGCAAAGGATATATATGGGTAGGAACTTTTGGCGGCGGACTTAATAAATTTGATCCTAAAACCGAAAAATTTGTTCGTTACAGCGAAAAGAAAGGCTTGGCCAACAATGTAGTTTACGGAATGCTGGAAGATGATTTGGGACGACTTTGGATAAGCACCAATTCCGGAATTAGTGAACTTGACCCCGCCAGCGGGAAATTCATGAATTACACAATCAACCACGGATTGCAAAGCAACGAGTTCAATCAGGGAGCATATTTTAAAGACTCGGAGGGTATTTTCTATTTCGGAGGTGTAAATGGTTTTAATATGTTTTACCCAACATACATACTCACAGATACCACCAAAGCCAATGTAGTGCTCACCGATTTCAAACTATTCAACCAATCGGTACTGCCTGGACAAGATTCCCCCCTAAAAGTTGCAATAGCCTACGCTTCAGAAATACGACTTAACTACTGGCAGCGTGATTTCACCTTCGAATTTGCATCTACAAATTTTGCCTCGCCGCTCGAAAATACATATGCCTATATGATTGAAAACTATCATGATGATTGGATAATGTTGGGCAAAAACCACACAATCTCGTTTACAGGTTTTCCGTATGGAGATTATGTATTGAAAATAAAAACCGCCAATGCCGATGGCATCTGGAGCGACAAAATTACGTCCATCAGACTTATCATCACTCCCCCGTTCTGGAAAACAATATGGTTTCAAATACTTGTAGTTCTGTCAATTATAGGCCTTGTAGTATTGTATTTTCAAATGAAAGCCCGCGCACTGAAACGCGATAAAATAATTTTGGAAAGGAAAGTTAAAGAACGTACAGCGGAAATTGTAAAACAAAAAAATGAGATACTTGAGAAAAACGAAGAACTCCGACAACTAAACGAAGAAATAAGTACCCAACGCGATAGTCTGAAAGAACTCAACGATGAGCTTACCACCAAAAATGAAGAAATACAAGCTCAAAACGAGGAAATAGAAGAGAAAAACACCAACATCACTGCCAGCATTTTGTACGCTCAGCGAATACAAAAAGCAGTAATACCATCTACTAAAATTTTAGATGCTCATTTTCAGGAACATTTTGTTTATTTTAAACCACGTGATATAGTAAGTGGCGATTTTTACTTTGCACGTCAGGTGCAAGATTGGGTATTGGTGGCAGCAGCAGACTGCACCGGACATGGTGTTCCGGGAGCATTCATGAGTATGCTTGGGCTGGCCTTGCTCAATGAAATAGCCAGAAATCCTAAGATAACAGCTGCCTCTGATGTACTCAATGAATTGAGAGAGCAGATAAAACTGGCTCTTCAGCAAACAGGAGCACGCGGAGAACAGCAAGATGGTATGGATATCGCGTTTTGTGCAATCAATACTAAGACCCTTGAAATGAGTTTCTCGGGTGCACACAATCCTTGTGTTATTTTTACCCAAGACCATAACTCACCCATAAACCCTACCGCCGACGAAATTACCCTCAAACCAAAAGAGAGAAAAGTACTGCTGCCCAACAATAAAAGCATGGTAGTACTGGAGGCAGACCACATGCCTGTAGGTATTTATGCCAAAGAGAGTCCTTTCACAGAGCATACATACCAACTTGTCAAAGGAGATGTATTGTACTTGTATACAGATGGATATTACTCACAATTTGGAGGTGAGAAAAATGAAAAATTCAAAACCAAACGTTTTCATGAAACCCTGACCAACATTCACGTTTTGCCTATACATGAACAAAAAACGAGGATGGACACCATTATGCGCGATTGGCAGAAAACCAACGAACAAGTAGATGATATACTGGTAATTGGTATAAGCATATGACAAAGAAATTATTTGTGATTATGTTACTTGTATGCAGTGTGTTTGCAGCAAATGCACAACTTAATCAGGTTTTCATGATTGGCCCTATGATACATTTCAATATTGGTGGACCAAAATTTAACGTATCCTACGGAATAGAATGCTCATACTGGAATTACCGGCACATGCCTTACAGCCTGGATGTAGGCATAGATTATGGTGCGAACAAGCTCAGGATTTATTCCGAAGCACAAACCGGAATTGGCTTGATTGGTGTTGCATTTGGTCCTGTTTTTCAGTACGATGCTGAGCTAAATAAAGCAAATCTGGGTGTACAAGGTTCGCTGTGGGCCAATTACTTTGCAGGTGTAAATCTGAGATTCCGACATGTGGGCGACAATACTGTTGTAGCACCCGGCATTTATGCAAAATTGCCCTTTGGCTTTGGCTTTTACGAAAACATGGACGACGACGACCCCGACAATGACTGGGACTTTGACTGGGATTGAAATTTCAGAAACACAACTACACCAATATTTCTTTAATAAAAATACGAACATGAAAAAACTCATCGCCATCATATTATTTCTGGCCTCGATTCAAACGCTTATTGCTCAAACCAAAAATTTTCTGGACATACCCTACATAGAAACCCAAGCAAGCGCCGACACGATGGTGGTGCCCGACCGTATATACATCAATATACTGATCAGCGAAAAAGACACCAAAGGCAAAATTTCTGTGGAAACTCTCGAAAAGAAAATGGCAGACAAACTGACTGCCATAGGTATAGACATTGAAAAACAATTGGCACTTACCGATATTTTCAGCAATTATATGAATTACTTTCTGAAAGACCAGGATATACTCAAAGCCAAAATATATATATTGGAAGTATATGATGCTCAAACTGCTGGAAAAGTAATAGTAGGGCTTGAAAGTGAAGGAATTTCAAATGTGAAACTTGTAAAACTTGAATATTCAAGAATTGAGGAAATAAAACAAGAATTGCGTAGCAGGGCCATCACTAAAGCCAGACACAACGCCTTAGCCATGACCTTGCCCCTCGATCAGAAAGTAGGACCGGCCATTTATATTTCAGACTACGATTTGGGAGGCTACACCAACGAACACCTTACTGGCCGCACCGCAGGGGTTATGATAAGAGGTTTAAAAAGCCTTGAATCAAAAGACTCATACGAATCTATTGCCGTTGAATTTGAAAAAATAAAAATTGAAGTTACCATCAACGCCAAGTTTAAAATAGAATAACTTGGTTACCTCTTTCATAAAGTCCCACGAATTTTGAGTGACATATGCCAATAATATACACCCCCGAAGAATTTAAACACAATTTAGACATACTTTCCTCAGCTCCTATAAATCCTACCCATCAAAGCTGGTACGATGCCATTGCGTATTTCGATATTATGGTTCAAAAACACATAGATATATCTGATGCTGTGCCATTTCTGATGAAAAGCTACGACACTTGCCACAATATGAGCATCCTGCATGATATGGGAAACTCCTTGGTTACTCACTTTGTGCACCACAACGATTTAGATGCCATAGTAGAGGCAATAAAGCATAAACAACATTCGAATTATTTCATCAAACCACTGATTTCGAACCAGAAAGCAGGAGCCGATATTAGTATCATTTTACCTCAAATATGCCTTCAGATAAAGAAGCATAAAACCATAGTTACAGAAGTGCTGATAGTATACATAAAGTTGGTGCCCACATTGGAAGATACAAGAATGCGCGAGGTTGTAAATCTTTTCATGAAATACAAGTCTATAAAAGCAAATTTGCCCGCATTTCTGAGCATTGCCCACAAGAACGGAATCCAGATAAGTACCTACATACCGTTACTAATACAACTATTGCCCGAACCAAAACAAAAAACGGAAGCATCGCGCGAATTATATGATCTATTGCTGGAACCTGGCGTCAACGTAAACCTGACGGATGAATTGATCCCATATTTGAGCTCCATCGAAATTAGTGCTAACATAGCAGCATCGCTTGCAACGATATACATTCACAACAATCAATTCACAGATCTGGAGAAGTTGATTTCGGATTCAGATATAAAACTCAAACAGGGGGCACTGATTAGTATTTGCAATTTTGCACGCAAAGACATGAAAATGCCTGCCATGTTGGACTACCTGACAGACTATCTTATTTCGCCGGAAGAAATATTGTACAAACAGGCATTGGAGACACATCTATACATAAGCAATACCTACGCCAATGCTATGCTCTCAGAAGCCAATATTCATAAAATACTGCATCA
>JFJP01037482.1_pt1 | contig 27346 bp, 27 predicted proteins | sample 431651 | NCBI WGS metagenome assembly JFJP01 (sample SAMN02602958, study PRJNA72255) | Microbial mat metagenome, whole genome shotgun sequencing project. | biome: fresh water; feature: sink hole; material: water; isolation source: purple microbial (photo- and chemosynthetic) mats found in...
AATACCGAATTTATTGAAGTTGTCGACAAATCGCACGTAAAAATGCGCGTTTGGGAACGTGGCTCTGGCGAAACTTTAGCTTGTGGAACTGGCGCTTGTGCAGCCGTTGTGGCTGGTGTGCTGAATGGCAAAAACGAACGCAAAACAAAAGTGGAACTACTTGGCGGTGAGCTAATTATCGAATGGAAAGAGGCTGATAATCACGTGTATCTGACTGGGGGAGCAACTACGGTGTACGAAGGAGAGATATAATCTGCCCCAAATCCGTCAGCTGACGGAGCTTTAAGAAAATGAATACTAACTACTCTTATTCCCCTTTAGGGGTTAGGGGCAAATATTTAAATAATGGCACAAATTAACGACAATTTTATTAAAATACCGGCAACATACTTGTTTTCGGAAATTGCAAAACGCGTAAACCAACACAAAGAAGCAAATCCAGAAGCTCCAATTATTCGAATGGGAATTGGCGATGTGAGTTTGCCTCTGCCCGATGCTGCGGTAGATGCATTAATTAAAGCGGCTGAAGAACAGCGACATGCCGAAACTTTTCGTGGTTATGGACCGGAGCAAGGCTATGCCTTTTTGCGCGATGCAATTGTGGCAAACGACTTTACTGCTAATGGCTTAGATATTGATGCTGATGAGATTTTTGTAAGTGATGGTGCAAAAAGCGATACCGGAAATATTGGTGATATTTTCAGCGTAAACAATCGTGTGGCAATTACCGACCCAAGTTACCCTGTGTATGTGGATACCAACGCTATGGGCGGACGTGCGGGAGAACCAAACGAGCAAAATGTGTGGAGCAATTTGGTTTATTTGCCTTGTAATGCTGAGAATGATTTTGTGCCGCAATTGCCAACCGAAAAAGTGGATTTGATTTATCTTTGCTACCCAAACAATCCGACTGGAACAACATTGACTCATGAACAATTGAAAGTATGGGTAGATTATGCTAAAGCAAACAACGCCATTATTTTGTTCGATGCTGCTTACGAAGCATTTATCACCGAAGAGAATGTGCCTCATAGCATTTACGAAATTGAAGGTGCTCGCGAAGTGGCGTTGGAATTTCGTAGTTTTTCGAAAACTGCCGGATTTACAGGTACTCGATGTGCGTACACAGTAGTTCCCAAAACAGTAATGGCATTTTCGGAAAATGGAGAAAAAGTGGCGTTGAATAAATTATGGAATCGACGTCATAGTACCAAATTTAATGGGACTTCGTATGTGGTGCAACGTGCAGCCGAAGCTACTTATAGCCCCGAAGGAAAAAAACAGGTGAAAGCGCTTATTGAATTTTATACCGAAAATGCTCGCATTATTCGCGAAGCGTTGGAAAAAGCAGGATATACAGTTTATGGTGGCAAAAATGCACCTTATGTATGGGCAAAAGCACCAGAAGGCATGAGTAGCTGGGAATATTTCGATTATTTACTGAAAGAAAAAAATATTGTTACCACTCCTGGAGCTGGTTTTGGATTAAGTGGCGAAGGTTTTGTGCGTTTTTCGGCATTTGGTAGCCGCGAAGCTACAATAGAAGCTATGAAACGGTTGGAGAAATAAGTTAGTTAAAATTGATAGTCTCACTCAAAGTGAGGCTATCAATAAAAAGAAAATCATGACCTTTCCAATTTCCCTCTCCTCTAGGAGCATAGCCGTCAAGCTAAGAAATATTTTTAAGAAGGGGATATTTCATTTAATGGTTTAATTACTGCCCCTAATCCGTCATCTGACGGAGAACAGAAATTAGTATTGATAATTACAATATCAGATTGGTCTTTTTTCAGAGACGAAACTAATCAACACCCCTTTAGGGGCTTGGGGCGGAAATATGCAAAATTAGCTTGACGGCTATGTCCTCAAGGAGAGGGATTTAGGGTGAGGTGGAAATTTTGAGTGAAATCAAACATTTTTTTAGCTTTTAGCTATCATTTTTAGCTCATTAATCTGATGTTCGAGCCCAAAGACCAACAGTTTATCACCCAATTCAATTTTGTTATCAGCTTTGGGATTTACCTGCAACTCGTCGAGCAGCGAATAATACCCAATAACCACTAATTGAGTGCGTTGCGGAATATTTGCTTCGCGATATGTTTTTCCAACCAAATCGCTGCTTTCTCCAATTTGAACCAAACCGAATTTATATTCGTGTAATTCTTCTTTGCTTTCGGCAAATTCCATAAAACTAAAAAAATCAGTTCCACTAGTAGCAATCGAAACAATTCGCTCCGAAGCAATTTCGATGGGTGAAATAATATAATCGGCGCCCGCTTTCTTGAATTTTCCAGTCGAATTTGTTTCTTCAATACGCGTTATGACTTTAATGTTTTTATTAAAATCTTTCGCACTAAGTGTTACAAAAAGATTTTCGGCATCGGTTGTCAAAACAGCAATCAGATACTTGGCCTTTTCTATACCTGCATGTAGCAAAACGTCATCGTGTGTAGCATCGCCAACAATATGTATCAAATTTTCGTTGTACAAATCCTTTAGTTTTTCGTTCCGTTCGGCATTGCCCTCAATAAGTACAACTTTTTTGTTTTTAGTTAACAAATCTTCCACCACTTTGCGACCAGTTTTTCCATAGCCACAAACAATGTAATGGTTGTGCATTTCTTTAAGCGATTTATTCATTTTTCTGATTTTAATAAGTTTTGCCAATTCGCCATCAATCACAAATTCCGAAACTTTACCAATAAGGTAAAAGCCCACCGAAAATCCGGTAATTATTAGAAGTATTGTAAAAATTCGACCTTCTTCTGATAAATCGTGTATTTCGCCATAACCAATTGTTGCAAAGGTAATTACAAGCATGTATATTGATTCCACAGGCGTAAAGCCTTCTAAATAAATATAGCCAAAAAAACCAATAGTAAGTATAGCCAACAAAATAATCAGCGGTAAAATTAGCTTCTTATAAAGCGATGTTTTGATTTTATTTGGTGAAAGCTTTCGATCCATTTATTACAATTTTATAGCAAATTTCTTTAAACGAGCATCGAGCATGTGTTGAGGAATAATTTGTTTTACAGAATTTGCGACCGCGTTCATTAGTCCTTCGCGTACATAATCGTGGCGGATAACCAATGATATTTCGCGTGTGGCTTCGGGCATTACAATTTTGCGAACATTAAGTTTCTGTGTATCGCTTAATAAGTTGTAGTGTAGTTCGGGGATTACCGTGTAGCCACCATTAATATCTACTATTTTCACTAAAGTATCAATACTTCCTGCTTCATAAGTAGAGGCGTGTTGTCGGTTTTTACAAAAGTTAAACACTTGATTTCGAAGGCAATGACCTTCTTCCAATACCCACAACTTATCGTCGGACATTTCTGATGTTGTTACTTCTTCTTTATTAAATAATTCTTCGTCAGGCGAAATATAGGCCTGAAACTTTTCGTAATATAGTGGCACTTCCAGAATTTTTGCATCGTCCAATGGTGTGGCCAAAATAGCCATATCAATTTCTGCAGTTTGCAACTTGCGAATAATCGACTCGGTTCTCATTTCGGTAACTCGCAAAATTATATTTGGATAATTTTTTTTGAAATTAGCGATAAAACCTGGCAATAAATAGGGTGCAACGGTTGGTATCATTGCCAAAGTAAACGAACCTGTCAATGAACCTTTTATGTCGGATAAGCTCTCTTTCAGCATGTTAACGCTATGCAACACATTTTGCGCATTTTTGATAACCATTTCGCCTGCTTGTGTAGGCACAATGGGATGCGACGAACGGTCGAAAATGCGGCAATCGAGCTCATCTTCGAGTTTTTGTACCATAGCGCTCAAAGTAGGTTGAGTTACACCACACATTTCGGCTGCACGTACAAAATGGCGTGTTTTATCGAGTGCCAGTACGTATTCAAGTTGTTGTAAAGTCATATTAATTCGTAATTGATTGTTTTGCAAAGATAAATAATTATTGATAAAATTAATAACTAAGCTATAATTATTTTATCAACAGCAACCAAAAAAAGCTAAACTTGACTAAAAAGCAGAAAAAAAAACTTCAAATTCATATAAAGAGGTTCAGAATAACTATTTTTGTTCAAACAAAACAATTCTATTCGCTTAAAAATGAGAAATCTACTTATTTTATTTTCAGTAATTATCACCACAAATGCTTATACGCAGATTTTGTGGCAGGTAAGCAGCAAGGATACCAAAACAAAATCATACCTATTGGGCACACATTCGCTACTTCCAGCAAAGGCATTAGATAGCATTCAGGGCGTGTATCGAGCATTTAACAAGTGTGATTTGGTTATTAGTACTTACGATTCGTACTCGGTGGATGCCGAAGCGCAACTCAAAAAAGCGGCTCTACTGCCTTTCAATAAAACCATGAACGGTTATTTGTCGGATTCGGCGTACATTAAAGTAGATAAAGAATTGAAAAAGACGCTTAAAATTGGGCTTAAGGAGCTTTCAGGCATGCATCCGGCTATAATTCGGCAATTGTATATGGCTGAATTATTTGCACAAGCTACGAATATAGTCGATGATGCACAATCCGATTCGTATTTTCAGCGCGTAGCAGCCCTGAAAGGTGTAAAAGTAATAGGGCTCGAAAACTACAGTCTGTATATTGCGGCTCTATTCGATCCATCCAAAATTCAACTTAATGCCGATAAATTGGTCGACGACATTCAAAAAAGTGAAGATTACAAGTCTAACTTCAATAAGCTGCTTCAGTATTATCAAGCGAACAACCTAAGCAAGCTCACCGAAATCACTACCAAATTAGACGAAATTAGTGAAACGGAAGTTCTCCAAAAGGCACTTTCCGATAATCAACTCGTTAAACTCACGGATTTACTAAACTCGAATGCCTGTTTTTACACCGTAGATTGCAAACAGCTAACAGGCGAAAATAGCGTGATAGAACAACTCCGAAAAGCGGGATATGAAGTAAAACCTTATAAAAAATAATATGAAACTGATTTCAGAAAACGAACTGAGCGAAGCGGCTGAATGTCTGCGAAATGGCGGATTGGTTGCTTTTCCGACCGAAACGGTATATGGATTGGGTGCTAATGCGCTGAATCCTTTAGCTGTAGCCGGAATTTTTAGCGCCAAAAAACGACCAAACTTCGATCCGCTTATTGTTCATATAAGCGATTTAAGGCAGATTGAGCAATTATTCGAGCTACCAATTAATGCAGCCGTTTATAAATTGGCTGAGCAATTCTGGCCTGGACCGCTTACAATAGTTCATCGTAAGTCTGCTATTGTACCGTCTATTGTAACGTCCGATTTGGACGCCGTGGCTGTTCGGATGCCGTCGCACCCCATTGCACAAAAACTAATACACGAAGCGGGAGTTCCTGTGGCTGCTCCAAGCGCCAACCGTTTTGGGCAATTGAGCCCAACAAGTTATAAGCACGTTGCGAAGCAAAATATGGAAATAGATTATATTGTTATGGGTGATGACGTAACGAAAGCGGTTGGAATTGAATCAACGGTTGTAGCTATCGAAAATGGAATTTGCACTGTGTTGCGACCTGGGATAATTACTGCCGAAGAAATACAGAAATGTCTCCTTGATTTTGAGGTGCTTACACCCGAAAAAAATACAAAGCTTGTATCGCCCGGCTTATTGCAAAGTCATTATTCACCTCTTAAACCATTGTATTATTTGGATGACGAAACCGTTTTAACTGAAAATACCGGAGTTATTTTACATAAAAAAGAGGATGGTGTAAGGTATTCGGACAAAACAATTTTCACTTCGGAAACTGGAAATTTATTAGAAGTGGCAGCAAATTTATTTTCGTCACTGCACCGCATGGAAGAAGATGCTGAGGTAAACGAAATTTATATTGCTCGAACTACTGAAGACGGAATTGGCAAAGCAATTATGGACAGATTAAATAAAGCTACTTTTCAGTATAGATCATAAAAAAAGCCTCCTAAAAAGAGGCTTTTTAAATAATTGGTTTAAATTTTATTCAACATCATCTTCAATAATCTCATGCGAAGCTTCAATTTCAAAAACTGAAAGCTGACGATGGAAAACTTCATCAAGTGAAATTTGGAATGTTTCGGTATGAGCAATACCTTTTATTGGAGTCATTTTATCCAAAATAATTTGTAATAAATGGCGGTTATCTTTCGCGTAAATTTTTACGAACATTGAATATTTACCTGTGGCATAATGACATTCTACAATTTCGGGTATTTTTTTAAGTTCTTCTACTACCGCAGGAAATGATTTAACATCACTAAGTGTAATTCCTATGTATGCACAGGTCTGAAATCCAACCTTATAGGTGTCAATTACAAATTCCGAACCTTTGATAATTCCTGTGTTCCGAAGTTTTTGTATTCGCTGGTGAATTGCTGCACCCGAAACATTACACTCACGAGCCACTTCGAGAAATGGAATGCGGGCATCTTGCGAAATTAATTGTAGAATCTTTTTGTCTAAACGGTCGATTTGATGTGTTCCCATGCTAATTGAAAATTACCGATTTTTTGTATAATGGTTTTATAAATACGATTTATTTTGCAAATGTATTAATAATTTTCTTAATTCAAACACCAAAACAAACAAATTGTAAGCAAAAATAGAAAATATACATTTTTAACGGTACTTTGAGCTATCGCAATCGCTAAGCATACTTCTATAACTATTGTAACGCGATAAGCTTATCTGCTGATTATCAACTGCTTTTAATACTGCACACCCAGGCTCATTTACGTGCTTACAATTTGAAAATCGGCATTCTTTGCTTTTTGCAAAAATATCTACAAAATAATGACTTATTTCGGTTGCTTCCATGTCTACGGTTCCAAAACCTTTGATGCCTGGTGTGTCAATTACTTTTCCTCCTTGCTTCAAATGAAACATCTCTGAGAATGTAGTAGTGTGCATTCCTTTGTTATGATAATCAGAAATTTTACCTGTTTTAGCTAACGAATCTGGAGCAATGGCGTTTATCAAAGTCGATTTACCGACACCCGAATTACCCGAAATTAATGATGTTTTTGATTTTAAAAAATCCATCAATTCGGCAACAGAATTTTCGTGTAATGCCGATAAACGAAAAACGGTGTAGCCCAAACTTTCGTACAAATGCTGCACACCAAGTAAATATTCAACCTCTTCGGGCTTATATAGATCCATTTTATTGAAAACGATACATGCCGGTACGCGGTATGCTTCGGCCGATGCCAAAAAACGATCGATAAAAACCAATGAAGTTACCGGGTAATTTATAGTTGCAACAAGTACAACCAAATCTAGGTTGGAGGCTAAAATGTGTGATTGCTTCGAAAGGTTCGACGATTTGCGCACTATGTAGTTTCTACGCTCGCATATTTCGCTAATAACGCCTGTGCCATCTTCATTTTTTTCAAAAACAACATTGTCGCCTACGGCAATAGGATTGGTGCTCCGAATGTCTTGCAAGCGAAGTTGTCCCTTTATTTTACATTCAGTCAGCGAATTATCTTCGGCTAATACCTGATACCAACTGCCTGTATTTTTTACTACTAATCCATTCATTACTCCAAAAGCTTTGTTTTAATAAAAAAATCAGTTATTCCGAACCCAGCGGAATGACTGATTTTTTTTTGTGTTGTTTTCAGCAATGGTTATTATACCGTTAAAAATTATACCGTCATAATTTCCTTTTCTTTGGCAGCTATCATGTCATCCACTTTTTTGATATATTTATCGTGAATTTTTTGCATGCTCGCTTCTGCATCTTTTTCTAAATCTTCGGACAGTCCTTCTTTTTCCAATTTTTTAAATTGGTCAATGGCTTCACGACGGGCATTTCGAACCGAAATTTTTGCTTCTTCACCTTCGTGTCGAACTTGTTTGGCTAATTGTTTGCGACGTTCTTCGGTCAATGGTGGAATGCCTAAACGAATAACTTCGCCATTGTTCATTGGGGTAATGCCAACATCGGAATTCATTATCGCTTTCTCAATAGTCCCAATTAATGCTTTTTCCCAAGGTTGAATAGAAATTGTTTTCGCATCGGGCGTTGTTATAGTTGCCACGTTCGAAATTGGAACTAACGAACCATAATAATCTACTTTTACACCATCCAGAATTCGAGTATTTGCTTTCCCCGCACGGATATGTGCCAACGATTCGTCTAAAAAAAGCAAGGTTGCTTCTAGGTTTTCGTCTGCATCTGTTAGAATTGCTTTTACGTCTTGCATATTAATATTTATTATTATTTATTTTTAGAATATTATTCGATAATATTGCCATGTTTGATAATTTCTCTAACTATCGGGTTTGATAATTCAAAATCGTCAAGTCTAAATGGATGAGGTTCAATTCTACTATCAATTTTCCTTCGAATCTTCATTAATTCAAATTGCATGTCAAGTATATTGTCAAAATCCTTCATTATTACTGCAATATCAATATCACTATCATTGTTAAAATTTCCCTTAGCATACGAACCAAAAAGTATTATTCTTTCACAATTATATTTATCTCTAACAGCTAAAGCATATCTTTGGGCAATATTTAAAGCATCTCTTTTATCCATAATCGTAAAATTTTAATTTTTTCTATCCATACATTCGTAAATTCAGGAGTACAAAGATTGTAAAATTCTCTTTTATAATCATCATATCTTGCATTTAAATTAAATGCAGTGATTTTATCCAACCAATCGGCATATTCTTCCGGAATTTCTATTTCGTTCAATTCAGCCAAACGAAATAAATCATGAGTAAAAGGAGGATGCATTCCTTTTCTTTTGACATACAAAGCTTTAAGAGATTTCTCAATTGTAATATGACCTAAAAAAAGAGCCCAACTAAATGACTTATTTAAAAATAATGTAAGCATAGTTTCAAAATCTTCGTCTGAAGTTTGAATCCAATGCATAATAATTTTATCAGTATTAATTGAGTTGCTCATAAACTAATTCCTCACAAGAGTCCCAATTTTTTCACCGTCCATTACTTTTTTCAAATTTCCGGGTGTATCCATATCAAAAACATAGATTGGCATATTGTTTTCCTTGCACATGGTAGTGGCAGTGAGGTCCATCACTTTCAGGTTACGATTATAGATTTCGTCATACGTTATTTCAGCGAATTTTGTTGCTGTTTTGTCTTTTTCGGGGTCGGCGGTGTAAATGCCATCAACTCGAGTACCTTTGAGCATAACATCAGCTTCAATTTCTATGGCACGAAGCGAAGAGCCCGTGTCGGTTGTGAAAAATGGATTGCCAGTGCCAGCCGAAAGAATGACAACTTCTCCAGCTTCAAGACTTTGAACCGCTTTTTGTTTGGAATAAAACTCGCCAATCGGTTCCATGCGGATGGCTGTGAGCACGCGCGATTTAACACCCGATGCTTGCAAGGCTGAGTTGAGCGCCAAACTATTGATAACAGTTGCCAACATGCCCATTTGGTCGCCTTGCACACGGTCGAAACCTTTGTTGGCACCACTTAAGCCTCTAAATATATTGCCACCACCAATGACTATGCCTATTTGCACACCCATTTTTGCAATTTCTGAAATTTGCTCGGCGTATTCGCTTAATCTTTTTTCGTCGATGCCATATTGTTTTTCGCCCATAAGCGATTCGCCACTCAGTTTCAATAATATCCGTTTAAATGCTGCCATGTTTTTCCAATATAAATATTTAAGTGAATTTTTAGCAAAAATAAAAAAAAACTGTGGTGTGTGCAAATTATCAAAACAATGAGCAATATACTACTAAATGTATATTGCTCATTTTGAGTTTTTTGTAAGTGATAAATTGCTATTAATTTTTTAATTTGAGCAATTTTATCAATTTATTTTTGAAAGAAATATTTTCCATAAAGCCAGTAAAATCTTCAGCTCCTGGTCCGAATGCAAAAATTGGTACAGGGACACTTGAATGTCCTTTGGTGCTAAAATCGCTTTTAAATTCTTTTTTTATAATGCTACCGTCAGTTATTGTAAAACCTCCTGTTTCGTGGTCGGCGGTAACAATTACTAATGTGTTTTTATTTTTTTCGGCAAAATCTAATACCTTTCCAATGGTTTTGTCCAAATCTAACACTTCTTTTGCTATTTGCGCACCATTATTATCGTGTCCTGCCCAGTCGATTTGCGAGCCTTCTATCATCATAAAAAAGCCTTTTTTGTTATTATCCAAAATATCAATAGCAGCCATCGATGCCTCTGGAAGCATATCGCCACGCTCAGGCATAGGAGGGTTGTGTTCGTTATACAACATGCCAGCTAATTTGCCAGTTTTTGTGTTTTTTACTTCGTCTAATGTATAAGCAATTGTGTATCCTTTTTCTTTCAATTCATTGGTTATATTCCGATTGTCTGTTCTGTTTTCGAAATTTTTTCTACCACCACCAATAAATACATCAATGTCAGTTTTAAGATAATCAGTCGCAATCTCTTCTGTCATTTTGCGACTTACTTGATGCGCAATAAACGATGCTGGTGTGGCATGGGTAACATCGCAAGCTACCACCATTCCTGTCGAAAGTCCATTTTTTTCGGCTACTTCAAGTATTGATTCAGAAGCCGTAGAGTCTGGATTCATGCCAATCATTCCATTTCTGGTTTTTATGCCGCTCGAAAGGGCAGTGCCACCAGCGCCCGAGTCGGTTGTAAAATGGCTTGATGAATAGGTTTTCGAAAACCCAATATTTTTAAAACGTTCCAATTGTAATTTATTGCCATTGGCTACCATACCAGCATAAATATGTGCTAATCCCATGCCGTCGCCAATAATAAATACTACATTTTTAGGCTGCTTTTGAGCAAATAATGCAACTGTAAGTATGACGAGTACTGATGTAATTTTAATCTTTTTCATTTAACTAATTTCTTTTAAAATACCATTTAATTCAAGTTTTATTGCTTTTAAACGTTCAACTAGCTCTTGTTGTTTTTGAACTACTTCTTTTTTTTCTCCCAATTGCTGTTTAGCGCCATCTAAGGTCAATTTTTTATCTTCAACCAAGTGAATGATATTTTTTATAACCTGAATATCGTCTTTTGTGTAAAAACGTGTATTGCCTTTGTTGCGCTTGGGTTTTAATTGCTTAAACTCTTTTTCCCAAAAACGTAGATTCGACTGATTAATGTGAAACATTTCAGCTACTTCGGAAATAGAATAATAGAGTTTTTCCATTTTAAAATAACAATTATTTTAGGATTTTTAGTTTTTCGCCAATTTTTAATTTGCTACCCCGAATGTTATTCCATTTTTTTAATTTCGTAACCGAAACGCCATATTTATTAGCCACATAACTTAACGTTTGTCCCTTTTTTACGGTATGATATTTCGTTTTACTTCCTACCGATGTCTGAATTAATGGTTGTTTTTGCGCTAATAAAATCTCCGTTTCTTCGCGGCGATTGTTGATTAATGAATCGGCTTTATAATTTACAATTTCTTTTTGTTTATCAATAAATCCATTCGCATAATTGAGTGGAAGACAGAGTGCATAAGGTTTAATATTGCCCGGAATTAAATCTTTTCGATATTGTGGGTTCAAAAGTCGAATTTGCTCAATAGGGATATTTAAAACTGCACTTATTTGGTCGAAATGCACTTTTTCGTTTACTATAATTGTATCAGTAATAAGAGGCATTTTTACTTTTGCTTTGCATATATTGTGCTGTGTGGCATAGTGCATCGAATAATTGGCTGCAATAAATATGGGTACGTAACCACGTGTTTCGGCTGGTAAATAAGGATAGATATCCCAATAATCGCGCTTTCCACCCGATCTGCGAATGGCTTTATTTACATTTCCTGGTCCACAATTGTAAGCTGCAATTACCAAATGCCAATCGCCATACATCGAGAATAAATCTTTCAGAAATCGAGCTGCTGCGTAACTGGATTTTATGGGGTCGAGACGCTCATCTACTAGGCTATTTATTTCCAGACCGTACATGCGCCCCGTGGGAATCATAAACTGCCATAAACCGGCTGCACCAACTCGCGATAGGGCTGTTGCATTGAGTGCTGATTCTATAATTGGTAAGTATTTTAATTCAATAGGTAAATTACTTTGTCCAAGCACATGCTCGAAAATGGGAAAGTAATAATCGCTCATACCCAGCATATATTCCATTTGCTGACGTTTGCGCACGGTATACATTTCGATAAACGACCGAACGTTATTGTTGTAGGGCATTTCCATTATGCATGGCATTTTGGATAATCGGAGTTTGTATATGGAGTCGGAGATATTTAAAGGTATATCGGACGAACGGCAATTCGATTTTTCAGCGCGTTTTACAACCCACGAATGTAATAAATTATCGAGTGTATTATAAAATTCGTTTGGAACTGAAATAGATGTGTCCTTACCATCTTCGCCTGGCAAACTGCTATTGGGTACATTTAATTGTGCCAAAATTGCTACCGGAAATGATATAAGTAAGATTAGTATGTTTTTTAGTAAGCGATTCATTGAAAATTTATTTCTCCGATTATAATTATTTTATTTATTTGTAAATCAACAGCTTCGTATCATCATTTTAAATTCAAACTCAATTGTAGCCCTGCCGTATTTGTTTTTCCATACGCATTTTGCAATAATGCCGGACGAACATGTAACGTTAAATCTGGACTAATATCAAAATCAAACAATTGGGCATCAACATAAGCTTCTACTAGTGTTAAAGCATAATATCCTATCGAAAATATGATGCTCAAATCTCTTCGACGCCGGTACTGTTCGTAATAGGATTTTAGGTTAGTTTCCAGCCCCGATTTTCCGCCCGGATAATTATCAATAGTATAGCCCGATGGCAATATGTCAAGATAACTATTCGTTTTGTCATTTATATCTGAAATATCGCGGTATGCCAACCTGTATTTTTCATAACGTGAGGCATTGTAACTTATTGCGTAAGCACTCACTGCAAATCCAGCATAAACAATAGGTACTTTCCAATACCTACGATTCATTATTTGACCAAAGCCAGGTATAATAGCACCCATCCAAACCACTCTTACTGGGTTTGGTTTGAAACCTTCCACACTTGAAGTGTCTTTTTTTAAGTTAGTTTTTTTTGTTTTCTTGGCAATTTCAATTGGTTTTTCAATCGAATCAACTTTCATAAATAAACTATCAGCATTGTTTAAATTGGCTTTTACCAAATTTGTAAACAATAACAGGAAGGCTACTATGTATAATAATGGTTTCAAACTGACAACTTAAATTTTGTCGAACATTTCGAGCATTTTAGCCAACTCTTCGTCGTTCGAAAAAGGGATGCTAATTTTTCCTTTGCCATCAGCCGTACAATTAAACTGTACTTTTGTGCCAAATAAGTCGCTTAGTCGCAATTTTATTTCTTCAAATTCAGGCAATTTAATAACTGGATTTTCTGTTTTCTTTTTTTCTTCAACAATGCCACTGCCTTCCGACAATTCACGAACAGCTTCTTCTACTTTACGAACCGATAAGCCTTCGTTAATAATTTTTTCGTACAAATGGAGTTGAGCCGCAGGGTCGTTTATTCCTAAAATGGCACGGGCATGTCCCATGTCTATTTTTTTATCTTTAATACCCATTTGAATTTCGGCGGGTAAACGGAGCAAACGCAAATAATTGGCAATGGTGGTACGTTTTTTACCTACACGTTCGCTAAGTCGCTCTTGAGTAAGGTTATACTCTTCCATTAATCGGTAAAACGACAAGGCAATTTCTATTGCATTTAGGTCTTCGCGCTGAATATTCTCAATCAGTGCCATTTCCATTACCTGTTCATCGGCAGCTGTTTTTATGTATGCTGGTATAGAGCTCAAACCTGCTAATTTGGACGCACGATATCTACGTTCACCTGCTATAATTAAATACGTGCCATCATCGTTTTTGCGTAATGTAATAGGCGAAATTACACCCAATTCGCGTATAGAAGTAGCAAGCTCCGAAAGGGCATCCTCATCAAAATGTACGCGCGGCTGATTCGGATTTGCTACAATTTGGTTTATGTCGACTTCGCTAATCGACGATGACCCATTTGTACTAATAGATTCATTATCAATGAGTGCACCTAAGCCACGCCCAAGTCCCATTATGTTTTTTGCCATTCTGTTTTATTAACTTTAAACTTTCAATATTCAATTCTCAATCAGTAAATGCAAATGCTGTAAAATACACTAATTACAAACTACAAACTGCAAACTATAAACTACAAACTATAAACTACAAACTCTTATACTTTGCAATTAATTCTTTTGCTAAATCCATGTAATTGGTAGAGCCTTTCGATTCTGGATCATACAATAGTACCGGCTTTCCGTGGCTTGGAGCTTCGCTCAAGCGTACATTTCGTGTAATCGCTGTTTCGAAAACCATTCCCTCGAAGTGTTTTTTTACTTCGTTGTATACCTGATTAGCAAGCCGCAAACGATTGTCGTACATTGTTAGCAAAAATCCTTCAATTTCTAAGTGCGGATTAAGTTTGCTCTTTATTATTTTAATTGTATTTAATAATTTGCTTATCCCTTCGAGCGCAAAATACTCACATTGTACCGGTATTATTACCGAGTCGGATGCGGTTAGCGAATTTACGGTTATCAGCCCCAAAGAGGGCGAACAGTCTATTAAAATATAATCGTATAAGTCTTTCAGAGGTTGGAGCAGTTTGCTCATAACGTGTTCGCGCGATTCCATATTCAACATCTCAATTTCAGCTCCTACAAGGTCGATATGCGAAGGCAGTACAAAAAGATTTTCGACTGCTGTTGGCTGTATAGCTTTTACCGAAGGAACTCCATCAATCAAACATTCGTAAATTGTAAATTCAAGCGTTCGTATTTCAATTCCTAACCCCGACGAGGCATTCGCTTGAGGATCAGCATCAACCAATAGTACTTTTTTGCCTAATGTTGCCAATGAGGCTGCTAAGTTTATGGCAGTTGTGGTTTTACCAACTCCACCTTTTTGGTTTGCCAATGATATTATTCTACCCATTCTATTTGAAGTTTATTTTTCATCAATTGTGTTATACATCTTTTTTTTTAGTAAAAAAATAAGTTTGTAAACAAGCGTTTCGCAAATTATTTACAAAACAGATACTGTTTTTTTACCGAATGGCAAAGATAGGAAATTTAATTGACCCATTCAAGCCATTCAAATTGCAATAAGTTTTTTTAAGTGTATTTTTTTTGAGCTTTGTTGCAACAATTGGAATGACTTTCGCTCTGAAAGGTTTTATGTAGCATAATAAAAACTGTGATGTTTTTGAAGGGTAAATAAGGCAGAAATATTTTATTATCTAAGTGATTTACAGGTAGGGGAGAGGGAGAATGAAAAAAGATTTGGGCGTGCCCCTTCGGGTCGGGCTTCACCATTTTCATTCACCCAAAAGTGTTTTATTTCCAATTGATTTATATAAAGTGTTATATGTCCAATTGCTCGAACAACGTATTCATCGTAAGGTAGTGCAATAGCAAAATTTCTTTTTAATCTTGATTGATTATAGTTTTCATTCTTTCAATAAGCTTTATTAAAACTTGAAGATTACAACTTCTTGTCTTACTTTCAATTGCATTAAATTTATGATACCAAAGTTTATTAATTTCAATTCCGTTATTTTGTGCTTCTATTGCAGCATTTATAGTATTAAAAGGTAAAGTTTTTGTATTATCATTTATAGAATATATAACTCCACCATCGATACTTCTTCTAATATAATGATAATTGACATTTTTCTTTGTTATATAAAGTACTTCACCTTTTCTCAAATTATTCAATATTTCTTCCACTAGATTATTCTTTTTTGTGTATAATTAATTAACAGATAAAAATTTGTACTAATTACAATTTTCTAGCACAATTTTGGACAAATATAAAAATAATATTTTGATTATTTTTGATAATACTAACAATTCTGTGCAGTTATGCAGTAAAATACAGCAAAACCCTTAGTTTCATATTTTTATTAACCGCATACAACTGCGCAAAATGGCAAAAATGCACCCTTGCTCTCCATAGCCTGTAACTTAGTCCGGCTTTTCACTAGACGTAGGCGGAGCCAACGCCCAGCCCAATGCGAGATTTTACGCTTCAAAGAGCGGGGCGATTACATTGTTTTTAGATTCTGCCATAATTCTTTATTTTTGTTTAATGTTAGAAGTGTTAATAATATAATTGTTTATCATTGAATTTGCATAAATATAAAATTCTAACGCATAATATTGCATTTTAATATTGGATTATCCTATACTGATCCTATACTAATCCTATAATGATCCTATACTCATCGCATACTTATCCCATATAGGTATATTTATTCAGTTATTCCATAACACTAATGATAATTTAATAACAAATAATTCTATAACGATATAATTATTTGGTTTTAAGCAAAAAAAAATCACTCAATTATTTCGTAAACTACCTATATTTTTGCTATCTTTGCAACTCAAAAAATACAAATAAAATAAAGTTATGGGAAAAATTTCAGAAGTCGTAAAACCTGGTGTAATAACCGGTTCCGATTTGCAATTTGTTTTTAAAGTAGCTAAAGAAGCCGGCTTTGCTATTCCGGCAGTAAATGTAGTAGGTTCGTCGACTGTAAATGCTGTGCTCGAATCAGCTAAGGTAGCCAACGCACCAGTAATGATTCAGTTTTCGAACGGTGGTGCTGCTTTCAATGCTGGTAAAGGATTGAAATTGGAAGGCCAACAAGCTGCAATTCTTGGTGCAATTGCTGGAGCAAAACACATTCACACCGTTGCTGAGGCTTATGGCGTATACGTAGTGTTGCATACCGACCATGCCGCCAAAAAACTTCTACCTTGGATTGATGGATTACTTGATGCTGGCGAAAAACATTTTGCCGAAACAGGTAAACCTTTGTTCAGTTCACACATGCTTGATCTTTCGGAGGAACCATTGTTAGAAAATATCGAAATTTGTAAATCATACCTTGCTCGTATGAGTAAAATTGGTATGACCCTCGAAATCGAATTAGGCATCACTGGTGGCGAAGAAGATGGTGTTGATAATAGTGGTGTTGATAATAGCTTGCTCTATACACAACCCGAAGATGTGTATCAGGTTTATAAAGCATTAAGCAGCATTTCGCCAAACTTTACAATTGCAGCTTCGTTTGGTAATGTACATGGTGTTTACAAACCAGGAAACGTAAAATTGCAACCAGTAATTCTAAAAAACTCACAGGAATATATTAAAACGAAAGATGGACTTTCTGAAGATCATCCTGTTAGCTTTGTATTCCATGGTGGTTCAGGTTCTTCGCACGAAGAAATTCGCGAAGCAATTGGCTATGGTGTTGTAAAAATGAATATCGATACAGATACACAATGGGCATTCTGGGATGGTATTCGTGGTTTCGAAGCTAAAAATCGTGCTTATTTACAATCTCAAATTGGAAATCCGGAAGGCGACGAAAAACCAAACAAAAAATTCTACGATCCACGTGTATGGTTGCGCAAAGGTGAAGAGTCATTAATTGCTCGATTACAAATTGCTTTTGACGATTTGAATGCAGTAAATAGTCTTTAAAATTTACTGATGATAGAATAAAAAATGAGCGGATAACTTTATGTTATCCGCTCATTTAATAATTGTAAAGTCCGAAATTAGTTTACTTTGAATTTTTCGTTTCCATTTACTAAAAAGTCAACAATTTGATTTGCGGCAGCAATACCAGCATTCACATTGGCTTCGGCTGTTTGGGCACCCATTTTTTTAGGTGTTGTAAAGTACTGATTGCCAACTTTTTCTTTCATTTCGCTATCGTTAGTTGGTACAATATCCGTAACATATTTAAAATCAGGTCGCGAAACCATAAATTCGAGTATGCCGGTTTCGTCAATTACTTCCTTGCGTGCCGTATTTACTAATACTGCGCCCTTTGGCATTAAATTCAACAAAGCAGCATTGATGGATTTCTTTGTTTCGGCAGTAGCAGGAATATGTAGCGAAATAATATCCGAAATTTTGTAAAGTTCCTCAACAGAACTTAGGGCTGTTACACCATCGTTTTCGATAACTATCTTGGGGCAAAATGCATCATAAGCATAGAGCTCCATACCAAAACCTTTAGCTATTCGAGCTACGTTACGTCCAACATTTCCATAAGCATGAATGCCTAATTTTTTGCCTTTTAATTCAGTTCCCGACGTTCCATTATAGAAATTGCGAACGGCAAAAACCAACATGCCAAAAACCAATTCGGCTACGGCATTCGAGTTTTGGCCGGGCGTGTTCATCACACAAACATTAGATGCCTTTGCCGCTTCCAAATCTACATTATCGTAACCTGCACCTGCACGTACTACAATTTTCAATTGTTTGGCTGCTGCAATTACTTCGGCATCAATAATATCACTACGAATAATGATGGCATCAGCATCTACTACCGCGTCGAGCAATTCCTGTTTTTGTGTGTATTTTTCGAGCAGCGCCAGTTCGAAGCCAGCTGCTTCCACTTCTTTACGAATACCGTCGACTGCTACTTTGGCAAACGGTTTATCAGTTGCAATTAATACTTTCATGTTTAAATATAGACTACAGACATCAGACATCAGACAACGGAATGTAAGTTTCCGTTGTCTGTTGTCAGTCGTCTAATTAATGTTGTTTTTCAAATTCGTTCATACAATCAATCAATGCTTGAACACTTTCGATAGGCATTGCATTGTAAATTGAAGCGCGGTAACCACCCACAGAGCGGTGTCCTTTTATTCCGTCCATTCCTGCAGCAGTAGCAAATTTAAGAAATTCGCTTTCAAACTCTTTATATTCGGGCTTCATTACAAAACAAACATTCATTATCGAACGATCTTCTTTTACAGCTGTACCAACAAACATTTTGCTATTATCAATTGCATTGTAAAGAAGTTCTGCTTTTACAATATTACGTTTGTTCAGCTCTGCTACACCACCATTTGCTTTCATCCAACGCAATGTTTCTAACGCGCTATAAATTGGCAAAACAGGAGGCGTATTAAACATGGAAGCCTCGTTTATGTGTGTTTGATAATTGAGCATGGTTGGTATGTAACGCGAAACTTTGCCCAAAATATCATTTTTAATAATAACAAATGCCAATCCAGCAGGAGCTAAATTCTTTTGCGCCCCACCGTAGATAATTCCATATTTTGAAATATCAATTGGGCGAGAAAAAATATCTGACGACATATCGGCAATCAAAGGCACTGGCGAATCTAAATCGGTGTGTAATTCGGTACCGTAAATGGTGTTATTTGTTGTAATGTGAAAATAATCAGCATCGGTTGGTATAACAAAATCTTTGGGGATGAAAGTGTAATTTGCGTCTTTTGATGAGGCAACTTCCACCACTTCACCAAATCCTTTGGCTTCTTTCATGGCTTTGCTTGCCCAAACGCCCGTAGTCAAGTAGGCAGCCTTTTTTTCCATTAAATTAAACGGAACCATACAAAATTGCATGCTTGCGCCACCACCTAAAAATAAAACTGAATAGCCTTCAGGGATTTCTAAAAGTTCGATGAACAACTGACGAGCTTCTTCGATAACAGCTTCAAAATCTTTAGAACGGTGGCTGATTTCGAGTATCGAAAGCCCCGAGCCGTTGAAATCTAATACTGCCTGAGCTGTTTTCTCAATTACCTCGTGAGCAAGAATTGATGGCCCTGCGCTAAAATTATGCTTTTTCATGCTTTAAAAAATATTAATTGAATTATAATTGTACGAAGCTAACATTTGCAAAAACAAATGTTGTTGCATACACTAAAATTAAGTTGATTTTCGTCGTTTTATTGTTTCAAAAATGAGAGTGCAAAAGTACGGAATTTTTTAAGTATAACCTTGAAAAAATGAGTATTTATAAATAAAAAACGTCATTATTTTATACATATAAATTTTTGCATAAAAAGTCTGTATTTTTATACCGTTTTAATTGCACACTACTTGTATTATTGTTACTAAAATTAAAAAGCACAGAGTTTTTTTCTGTGCTTTTAAAAATTTTATTTAGCGTTGTTGTTCTTTTGCCCAACTATCTTTTAGCGAAACTGTACGGTTGAAAATTAGTTTTTCTGCAGTCGTTTCTGGGTCGACATTAAAATAACCTAAGCGCTGAAATTGAAATTGCTCAAGTGCTTTAGCGCCTTTCAAAGTTGGTTCAACAAAGCAATTATGAAGCACTTTTAACGAATCGGGGTTTAACAATTCGCGGAAATCGCGCGGGTCGGCTGATGGGTTTTCGATGCTAAATAATCTATCGTACAAACGTACTTCAGCTTTCAAAGCATGTTGAGCCGATACCCAATGCAATGTGCCCTTCACTTTTCGTCCCGATTCGGGCATGCCACTTTTTGTTAATTCATCGTATTCGCAGTAAATTTCTTCTATTTCACCAGCTTCATCTTTCTTACAACCGGTACATTTTACAATATAAGCACTTTTAAGTCGAACTTCTTGACCTGGAGTCATACGGAAAAACTTTTTTGGAGCATCTTCCATAAAATCTTCGCGTTCTATATACAGTTCGCGCGAAAAAGGAATAGTACGTACGCCTGCTGTTTCATCTTCGGGATTGTTAATGGTTTCCATCATCTCCACTTTGTCAGCAGGATAATTGGTAACAATCAGTTTTACAGGATTTAATACTGCATTTACACGCGTTGCAGTCTTGTTTAAACTTTCACGTACCGCATGTTCGAGCAATCCAATGTCGTTTTGAGCTTCGAATTTGGTGTATCCAATTTTATCAATAAAATTATGAATTGCTTCAGGTGAATATCCTCTTCGTCGAAGTCCACAAATAGTAGGCATGCGCGGGTCGTCCCAACCAATAACTAACGCTTCTTGCACCAATAGAAGCATTTTACGTTTGCTCATTACGGTGTAGGTGAGATTCAAACGATTAAATTCTATTTGTCGAGGACGATAATCGCTGTTTTTAAATTGGTCGATGAACCAATCGTAAAGTGGACGATGCACTTCAAATTCGAGCGTGCACAACGAATGTGTTACCCCTTCGAAATAGTCCGACTGTCCGTGTGCATAATCGTACATCGGATAAGCTTTCCAAGTATACCCTGTGCGGTGATGCGGATGTGAAGTAATAACACGATACAATAATGGGTCGCGAAAGTGCATGTTCGATGAAGTCATGTCAATTTTGGCTCGAAGCACCATAGCGCCTTCGGCAATTTCACCCGAATTCATTTTTAAAAATAATTCTAAATTTTCCGAAATAGGGCGGTTGCGATACGGACTTTCGATGCCAGATACAGTTGGCGTTCCTTTTTGTTTCGCAATTTCTTCAGCGCTTTGTTCGTCTATATATGCTTTTCCTTGTTTAATAAGCTCAACAGCTAAATCCCAAAGTTGCTGAAAATAATCGGATGCGTAGTATACATTTTCCCATTTATATCCCAACCATTGAATATCTTCTTTTATTGAATCTACGTATTCTACATCTTCTTTTACAGGGTTCGTATCATCGAATCGAAGGTTGCATATACCATTGTAATTGCGCGCAATACCAAAATCAAGACAAATAGCTTTGGCATGGCCTATGTGTAAATAGCCATTGGGTTCGGGTGGAAAACGAGTCTGTATTCGCCCATCGTTCTTACCATCTTTCAAATCTTGCTCAACAAAAGCCTCAATAAAATTCAAGCTCTTTTTTGGTGTATCATCTGTTTTAGCTTCCATTCTTTCTTATATGTTACGAGTGTTACAATAAACTAATATCCAATCAACCAATCAACCAATCAACCAATTAACCAATTAACCAATCAATCAATCAATCAAAATATCCTTTTACAATTCCGCGAGGTGAATTTTTTATAAATAAAATTATTTCATCTCGTTCTTTGGTGGCAGGCAATTCGGCCATAATACGCTCTATGGCATGCGAAGTATTCATTCCTTTGAGATACACATAACGATAAACATCTTGTATATCACGTATTTGCTCGTTTGTATATCCTCTACGACGCAACCCTATTGAATTAATACCAGCATACGAAAGAGGCTCGCGACCAGCCGTTACAAATGGTGGAATATCTTTATTCACTTTTGCTCCTCCTTGCACCATTACATGGGAGCCAATATGTGTAAATTGGTGAACTAAAATTCCACCACTTAGTATTGCATAATCGTCGATTTCCACTTCACCAGCTAACTGAGTAGCATTCGAAATAATAATATTATCTCCTAACAAACAATCATGAGCCACATGGCAATAGGCCATTATCAAGCAATTGTTACCAATTACTGTTTTCCCTTTTGCTGATGTTCCTCTATTTACAGTAACATACTCACGCAGTGTAGTATTATCACCAATAATAGCAAGTGTATCTTCGCCTTTAAATTTCAAATCCTGAGGGATAGCACCTATTACTGAGCCCGGAAAAATGCGACAGTTTTTGCCAATACGCACACCTTCCATAATGGTAACATTTGATCCAATCCAAGTTCCATCACCAATTTCAACGTTTTTGTCGATGGTTACAAAAGGATCAATAACTACAGTTGCGGCAATTTTTGCATCGGGATGTACGTAAGCCAATGGTTGCTTCATTTTGTGCGTGTTTTTAGATTTGCCCTCAATCTCATAAAGGGAATGAAGATTTAATTAAAAAATATTTTAGAAACTCTAAATTCTATTTGTTTTTTACTATCTGAGCCATAAATTCAGCTTCGGCTACAACTTTACCGCCTACAAAAGCATAACCTTTCATAATGGCACATCCGCGTCGCATAGGTTCAGGCATTTCAAGTCGGAAAATTAATGTGTCGCCTGGCACTACTTTTTGACGAAATTTTACATTATCTATTTTTAAAAAATAGGTAGAATAACGTTCAGCTTCTTCAAGTCCATATAGAACCATAATACCACCTGTTTGAGCCATTGCTTCTACCAGTAAAACTCCTGGCATGACTGGTTCGTCAGGAAAATGACCCATAAAAAATGTTTCATTTGCAGTAACATTCTTTAATCCAACAACAATATTTTTTCTTATATCAATCACTTTGTCAACCAACAAAAATGGCCAGCGGTGTGGCAATAACTTTCTGATGGCATTAATGTCCAAGATTGGTGAAATTGTATCGTCGTAAACGGGACATTGAACGTCCTGTTTTTTAATATCTTTTCGAATGATTTTTGCTATATCTGTATTAATTTTATGTCCTGGATATCTAGCTATTACTTTGCCTTTGAGAGGTTTACCTATAAGCGATAAGTCCCCAATTACATCGAGCAATTTATGACGTGCAGGCTCGTTTGAATAATTCAAATCGCCACTCAAGTAGGCTGGAATCGATGCATCTATTGTTTCTTGGTGCAATTTTGCACAAAGTTCATCCATTTTTTCCTGCGAAATAATTTCGTCGTAAATTACAATGGCATTCTTTAAATCGCCGCCTTTGATCAGATTCATACTCAAAAGTGGTTCAATTTCGCGTACAAAAACAAAGGTTCTTGCTTTCGAAATCTCAGTTTTGTAATCGCTCAAACTATCGAGTGAGGCAAATTGATTTCCAAGTACAAGAGATTTAAAACCAATATGAACATCGACACTAAAATCATCGTCGGGTAAAATGGTTATTTTAGCTCCAGAGTCTGGAAGGGAATATTCTATTTTTTTTGTTACAACATAATAGTCTTTTTCAGCATCCTGCTCCATAATACCCACTTCTTCAATTTTAGTTACATAAAATTGAGCGCTACCATCTAGTATTGGAAATTCAGGTGCATTGACCTCTAATAAACAATTGTCGATGCCATAAGCATAAAGCGAAGATAGGGCATGTTCGACAGTGCTGATTTGAACATCGCCTTTTTGTAAAACAGTTCCACGAACTGTATGTGTTACATTTTCGGCTAAAGCATCAATTATAGGTTGAGTTTCTAAATCGTTACGCTTGATTTTTATACCGTGGTTTACGGCTGCAGGATTAAAAGTTAATACAATATCCAAACCCGTATGCAATCCCTTTCCACTCAAGGAAAATGCTTGTTTTATTGTTTTTTGATTTGACATTAATTGGAAATTGGTTAATTTGTTGATTTCTTAATTGGTTAATCGGTTGATTAGTTAAATAATTGATTATCTATTTTTTTTGCAATTCGTCTACTTTACGTTGTAAATCGTAAACTATACGCTGTAATTCAGGTAAATTCTTGTGAACTATGGCAGCGCGCTGAAAGGTTTTCATTTGTATGGCTGGATAACCCATTATCATTTGCCCTGGCTCTTTTATAGAGTTTGAAATTCCAGATTGTGCTCCTAATATAGTATTGTCGGCAATATGTAAATGACCAGCTACACCAACTTGACCTGCCACAATGCAGTTTTTTCCAATTTTTGTTGAACCTGAAATTCCTGTTTGTGAGGCAATTACCGTGTTTTCGCCTACTTCTACATTGTGCGCAATTTGAATTAAATTGTCGAGTTTTGCTCCTTTGCGTATAATTGTGCTTCCCAATGTTGCTCTATCAATAGTGGTATTGGCACCAATTTCTACATCATCTTCGATAACGACATTACCCATCTGAGGAATTTTTTTATAAACGCCATCTTCTGCTGGTGCAAATCCAAAACCATCAGCACCTATACTAACTCCCGAATGTATAATACAATTGTTACCCAACGTACATTGTTTATATATATTTACATTGGAATAGAGCGTAACGTTGTCGCCAATTTGCGCTCCTTCTTCAATGGAACAGTTGGCATAAATTCGCACATTATTTCCAATTTTTACATCGTCGGCAATATACACAAAAGGTGCAATATAAGCATTTTCGCCTATTTGTGCCGATTCAGATATTTCGCACTGTTTGGATATACCTGTTTTTTTAGGCTTCGATTGCTCTACTACCGACATGAGAAATGCCAACGATTCGTAAGCATTTTCTACACGAATAAGGGTTGCTTTTGTTGGGCGCTCGGCTTTAAAGTCTTTATTTATAAGTATTATACTTGCATTACTATCGTATAAATACTGACTGTATTTTGGGTTTGCCAAAAAACTCAATGTTCCAGGTTTACCTTCTTCGATTTTCGAAAAATCACCAACTTTGACAGTTCCATCGCCTTCGACAGTACCATTCAGAAAATTAGCAATTTGATCGGCATTAAACTCCATAAAAAAATTTTTGGGTGCAAAGGTACAAAACAAAATTCATTTTTTAGCTTAAATTTATATATTTGGGTCGTTTACCCAATATAACTGTATCTTTTTGCTACTGTGTTTATTCTTTAAATTTTATAATAACAATAAAAGTGTTTTTCAATTTTTTTAGTAAGTACTTGTATATTAAGCATATCCGAAACGATAGCAATGTCTTTCACTGTTCCATTTTTCAATAATATTTGAATATTATCATCTTCGGGTGAATAGGTGTCGGTTGTAACTATTTCGTCGCCCATAAAATAACTCGCTTCTGCTAAGCTGATTCCAAAATGTGCTGCATATTTATCCAAATCTTTTGCATAAATTGATTTATCTACTAAAGTTGGATTTATTTCCACTTTAAATAAACGACGATTTGTAAAATCTTTACATAAGGTGGAAAGTACTCTATCTGAATGATTTCCCCATACTTTTATAGCACATACTAAATCCGAATCATCTAACATTGCAAAATTTTGTATTGCCTCATCTGAAGTTAAAAACGTATTTTTATCTATTGTATTGTATAAAAAATAATGCAAAGCAGGCGATGCAAATAAATCTTGTCCGCGGTGTGCCAACTCTTTGGCGCGTTTAAGAATATTTACTAACATACGCTCGGCAGCTACCGAAGTTTTGTGCAAATATACTTGCCAATACATTAAACGTCGCGCCACTAAAAATTTTTCGATAGAATAGATACCTTTTATATCAACTACCAATTCGTCGTTGTACAAATTGAGCATTTTAATAATACGTGCAGCTCCAATAATTCCTTCGCTTACGCCCGAAAAAAAACTATCGCGACTTAAATAATCCAACCTATCCATATCTAATTGCCCCGACACGAGTTGATGCAAGTATTTTTTAGGATAACGACGCGTAAAAATTTCTATTGCCAAATCGAGCTTACCTTCAAATAGAACGTTAAGTTTTTGCATTAAAATAAGCGAAATTTCTTCATGGCTTATATTATTTACTAAACTATGTTCTAAAGCGTGCGAAAACGGACCGTGCCCAATATCATGCAAAAGTATACAAGCCCGTACAGCTTCAGCTTCGGCAGGCAAAATAGTGTGCCCTTGTTGCTGAAGTTGTGCAATGGCTTCGCCCATTAGATGCATTGCGCCTATCGAATGTTGCATGCGCGTATGTTGCGCACCAGGATATACATACGACGAAAGCCCTAACTGCTTTATTCTGTGAAGGCGTTGAAAATAAGGATGCTGAATTAAATCGTATAAAAATTCGCTTGGAATATTTATAAATCCAAATACAGGATCGTTAATAATTTTGCGTTTATTTGGCTTTTGCATTTTTATAGATGAAAAATAACTAAAAATAAATAACTAAAAAATATAACTTATTGTAGCTAAAGCACGATGATTGCTTACTGTATAAGGATTTACGGCTCTTCCTTTCGTTTGAATTTTTCCGTAAGTTGCTGTTGTAAGTTCATATTCAAAACCGATATTAAAATGCGGAAGTTTGTAGCAAATGTGTGGAGCTACACGGTAAAGTTGATCCATTATTTGTTGACTATCTTCGAAAAAACCGTTACCGTAAACACTCTTTGGCGATAATGTCAAATCCTTGTTTGATCCCAAATTTTGAATAAACCCACCATAAATTCCAACTTGAATTTTCGAACCATAAGCAATACTCAACCACGAAGTTGATGTGTTGAAATTGGTATAATCTGCTTTAGCTGTTGTAGCATCTACACTTAGTCCATATCCACCAACCATCAAATATTCACTCATGTTTTGACCTAATACTGACTTAGCACGTACTTGAAATTTCTTATTTGTATAACCAACATAAGCAACTGCCGCCCCCGAATTAAAGCGTACATTGTTTATTTTCAACGATTTTCCATCCACGCCTACTCCTAAAGCAATGCTTTTCGATTTATAATCTAACCCAATATGTAAACTTGGTAATAGTCCAGTTTTCATATAACTAACACTTGCACCTAAAGGACCCTGAGTCATATATTGCATTTGATATGAAGTAGCAGTCATAAACGAAAGTTTTTGATTAAGTTTTTGAGTAAAACGTATTTGTGGACTACGATTGAAGGGTTGAAAAGGAGTTCCCACACTCAATGCAGGTGTAATCGGTTGTAAATTTGAAAACATGGGATGCCAGGTTTGACCAACCAACAATTCCGATTTTTCCCAATTTAATTTCATATATGCCTGACGTAGGCGTATCAAATAAT
>JFJP01034838.1_pt1 | contig 27333 bp, 20 predicted proteins | sample 431651 | NCBI WGS metagenome assembly JFJP01 (sample SAMN02602958, study PRJNA72255) | Microbial mat metagenome, whole genome shotgun sequencing project. | biome: fresh water; feature: sink hole; material: water; isolation source: purple microbial (photo- and chemosynthetic) mats found in...
ACTTCACAGAAATGTATACCATGGACTTTGCTCAAAACAGCATCATCTTCTGCCATGCCGGAGAAGGAAACTGGAAAACCTGCCGCAAGGACATGAAACCCCGGCTTATCGACCGCTACCTTGGCGAGGGCGGTCTGGATAATCCGCCGACGCCGATATTCACTCCGGAATTTGGAAGGGCGACGCTAACGTCCCTGGTCTCGCTCAACGGCGATAAATTCCGGCTTGTCGTGGCAAAAGGCGAAATCCTCAAGAAGACTGACATGCAAAATGTCGAAATGCCTTACATATTCTTTACTCCGGACTCGGGAATCCGCGCTTGCGTCGGAGCATGGCTTCAGAACGGCGGGACCCACCATGAGGTAATCAATCTGGGTGACTGTTCCAGACGCTGGAAGATGCTCTGCACCATGCTCGACATCGAATATGTGGAAGTGTAACCCGCTATGACCGGACTCTCGAAGCAAGAACTGCTCAGGAGGGTGGGTACTCTTTCCCAGGTAGCAGGCGTACGTGATATGGAGTACGTATCCGGCAAGGCAAAGGGAACACGGGTACTGGAACTATTCAACCTGGCTGGATTGCGCTGCACCGTCTTGCCGGACAAGTGCATGGATATCTACGCTCTGAGTTATAAAGGTATCAATCTGGGTTTCGGCTCCAAAAACGGTCTGGTTGCAAATAAATTCTTCAACGCGCTGGATAACGAATTCCTGTACAACTGGGGCGGAGGAATGCTTGCTACCTGCGGACTCGCAAATACTGGCGCGGCCTGCGTTGACTCAAGCCTGTACCGGACCGAGCATGGCCGCATCGGCTCGGCTCCAGCAGAGTCATTGTCAGTGCAGGAAGTCTGGAATGGCGATGATTACCGTATCCTGCTCGGGGGAACAATGAGGGAATCGAGGATATATGGTTCCAACCTCGCGCTCACCCGGGAAATCTCGCTCGGTCTCCATGATCGATCCATTGTAATCAATGACAAGGTAGAGAACCTTGAACCAACTCCCGAAGAATTCATGATCCTCTACCACATCAATTTCGGGTATCCGCTTGTCGATGCCGGAGCTGAGGTAGTCCGGTCTACGGCGAATACCGTCGCGATGACAAAAATGACAGCAGAAGAACTTGGCGCGTGGGGTCGGATCGAAGCACCACGGGATGATTGTGCAGAGCAAGTTTTCTACCATGTAACCGGGCTTGGTCAAAACATCGCCCGCGCGGCAGTACTGAACCGGAAACTCGGACTTGGGGTAACGATCACATACAGCTCGGATACCCTACCCATCCTGGTTCACTGGAAGAGCATGAGGTCACACGACTACACCATAGCACTTGAACCATCTAACTCCTACATCCTCGGCAGGACAACCGAGCGGGAGCATGGAAGCCTGCCTGTGCTGACCGGCTACGGCTCGGTGCGGTATTGCGTGGAATTTGGAATCCTGGAAGGCGACGCAGAGATGGACGCTTTTCTAGCCCAGCATACGCAGTGCACCGAGTCGTTATGACCACCACGGTCTGATAATTAGTCTTTTTGATTACTTCAATCATTTTTATAGTGACATTTCGGTCAAAGGCTGGTAGACTTCGTTTGTGAAGCGGGAAACCCCGTAAAACAAGGCACTGGATCGCTTGAATCTGACCCGTTGTGGTCTGCGAAGTTCGAACGTAGAAGGAGAACGACAATGACAATGAAAAAGGGCTGGTTACTGTTGTGCATACTCGCGCTGTTTGGTTTGACAGGAGCCTGCACAAAGCCCGCTGCAAAAACCCCGGTTGATAAAGCCGATCCTCTGATCGGACTGTCGATGCCGACCCACTCCGATGAGAGCTGGATCCGTCATTCAAGTTTCACGATCCAGTACCTCAAGGAGATGGGGTATACGAAATTCGATGAACTCATCGTAAAAGGAGCCAAGATCCTCGTAGTTGCTGCTGTCAACGGCGAAGCACTCGGTGAAGTACTAAAGAAAGCAGCAGACGCGGGAATCAAGGTAATAGCCTATGATAGGCTACTGATGAACACGCCAAATGTTGATTACTATGTAACATTCGACAACTACAAAGTCGGGGTTGCTGAAGCAGAATATATTATTGACAAGCTAGGCTTGAAAGATGGCAAAGGGCCTTTCAACATTGAACTGTTCGGGGGATCGCTTGATGACAGCAACTCAAAATATTTCTACCAAGGCGCGTTCGATCTCCTTAAACCGTACATTGACAGCGGCAAGCTCGTAGTAAAATCAAAACAGACCAGCCTCGAAGCAGTTGCAACTCCTGGATGGGACGGAGCAAAAGCGATGGCCCGCATGGATAATCTGCTTACCGCCTTCTATGCCGGCGGATCAAGGGTTGATGCGGTGCTGGTTCCATATGATGGTTTGTCGATCGGGGTCATCGCCTCGCTCAAGAATACAGGATACGGCACCAAAGCATTGCCACTACCAATCGTAACCGGACAAGACGCGGAAGTGGCATCGGTTATTTCCATTATCAATGGTGAACAAACCCAGACCGTATGGAAGGATTTCAGGGTACAAGCAAAAGCCTGCGCCTTGATGGTAGACGCGGTACTGAAGGGAAAAGAAGTACCCGTCAATGATACCACGACCTATAACAACGGCGTAAAGAACGTACCCACGTTTTCAAATCCTGTAACTTCCATAGATATCTCCAACTATATGGATTTGTTCAATGCCGGATTCTACAACAAGACTGATGCTGTCTGGAAAGGCATGGTCAAGTAAGGTCAAGGTAATGAAGGAATGGTGCAGGCGTTAGATGCTGCACCACACCTTCATGATTAGTGCCTGAAAATCATGCTGGCACGAATTACTGAGGATCACTTTGCCGTGGATGTTCGGCAACAGGATATAAAGTCAATTAAACCGGTCCATCAAGCTTCAGCATCAGGAAAATCAGGTGGAGGCACAATGTCGGCAAAAATATTGCTGTCCATGAAAAACATAACCAAGACATTTCCTGGGGTAAAAGCCCTGGATGATGTCAGCTTCGATGTTGTTGAAGGCGAGATACATGCCATCTGTGGAGAGAACGGAGCAGGTAAGTCTACACTCATGAATGTACTCTCCGGTGTGTATCCGCATCAAAGCTATGCCGGGACGATTCATTATGATGGTGCGGAGTGCCGATTCCGGAACATCAGGGATAGTGAAAAATGCAATATCGTAATTATCCACCAGGAGTTGGCTCTCATCCCGTACCTCAGTGTCGCCGAGAATGTCTTTCTTGGAAATGAAATCGTTGAATCCGGCATGATCGACTGGGACACGACACACATGAGGGCCGGGAACCTGCTCAAACGGGTCGGGTTGATGCGGAAACCTTCAGATCTGGTACGTGACCTCAGTGTCGGAGAACAGCAACTTGTTGAAATCGCAAAAGCTCTTTCAAAGAAAGTAAACCTGCTTATTCTAGATGAACCAACCGCCGCGTTGAACGAGCGGGAATCTGAAAACCTGCTCAACCTCCTCTTGCATTTGAAGCAGGAAGGAATAACCTGCGTGTTGATATCGCACAAGCTCAAGGAAGTTGAGTATGCGGCAGACCGTATCACCATCCTGCGGGACGGAGCTGTCATAGAAACCCTGGACAAGGAAAAGAACGGCATCGCGCAGGACCGGATAATCAAAGGCATGGTAGGACGTGATATCGTCGATATCTTCCCTGCCCGTAATTGCCAGATCGGGGAACTATTTTTTGAAATCAAGGACTGGAATGTATTCGATCCACAGATCGAAGACCGCCAGACCATCCACAATATCAGCCTGCATGTAAAAAAGGGCGAAGTCATCGGACTCGCCGGTTTGATGGGAGCCGGCAGAACCGAGCTCGCGATGAGTATATTCGGAAGATCCTATGGAAAAAAAATCACGGGAATTGTTTACAAGAATGGCAAGAAGATCGATGTATCTACTGTACCCAAGGCAATCAATAATAAAATCGCCTATGTTACTGAAGACAGGAAAGGCTCCGGCCTCATTCTTTCCGACACGATCCAGAACAATATTACTCTGGCTGATCTGTGGCATTTAAGCCATCATGGTATTCTTGACGAGGATGTTGAACACATAGCGGCTACGGACAAAAGAAAGCTTCTTGGAATCAAATGTTCGTCAGTTTTCCAGAAAGCAGTAAATCTTTCAGGCGGAAACCAACAAAAAGTTGTTCTAGGAAAATGGATACAGATTTCTCCCGATGTACTCATCCTGGACGAACCGACACGAGGCATAGATGTCGGAGCGAAATTTGAAATCTACTCGATAATCAACAGGCTCGCCAGTGAAGGAAAATCCATCATTCTGATTTCTTCAGAAATGCCTGAACTGATCGGCATGAGTGACCGGATCTATGTTGTCAACCAAGGACGGATTGTAGGTGAATTCAACAAAGGAAATGTTTCACAGGAGGACATCATGCGCTGCATCATGGACAGCACCAGGAGGTCAAAAGATGATAAATATTAAGAATTTATTGAAGGGAAACATCCGGCAATACGGCATGATCATTGCATTGCTCTTCATCGTGACAATGTTCCAGATGTTGACTGGCGGTATCTTGCTTGTACCACAGAATGTAACGAACTTGATTCAGCAGAACAGCTACATCCTGATTCTATCCATGGGCATGATGATCTGCATTGTCGCTGGAGCATTTGACCTGTCAGTCGGATCCATTGCCGCCTTTGTAGGTTCCGTCGCGGCAGTACTCTCCATCAACTGGCAAATCAACATAGGGATATCAATAATAGCCTCCCTAGTAGTAGGCATACTTATTGGGATAATTCAGGGATATTTCATTGCCTATGTCAAGGTTCCAGCGTTCATTGTAACACTTTCCGGCATGTTGGTGTTCAGAGGTCTTACCCAGGTCATTCTGGCAGGAAGAACACTTGCACCCTTCCCGAAAAGCTTCAAGCTCTTCAGTACTGGGTTCATGCCTGATTATTTCAACGGCAATGGTATTCATCTGACGACGATTCTTGTTGGCGTGGTCGTCGCATTGTTGATAATACTTCTGCAAGCATTCAAGCGACGAAAGAAAAGCGGCCTTGGAATCAGCATACCTTCGATGTATGTCTTCATCCTGCAAAGTGTCACTATTTTTACCATCATCAACCTGTTTACCTTCTGGCTTGCCCGCTACAAAGGCCTTCCAATGGTTCTGGTGCTGCTTTTTGCCATGTACATTTTTTATGATTTTGTAACAACAAGAACAGTCATAGGCCGGCATATCTATGCCATGGGTGGAAACGAGAAAGCTGCACGGCTTTCTGGTGTAAGAACCAACTGGGTTCTTTTTCTGGCGTTCGTCAATATGGGTTTTCTGTCAGCGGTTGCTGGCTTTATCTTTGCCGGTCGCCTTGACGCAGCAACCCCGAAAGCAGGGACCGGGTTCGAACTGGATGCCATCGCGGCTTGCTATATCGGGGGAGCATCATCATCAGGTGGTATCGGCACAATCCTTGGCGTCATCATTGGCGGGCTGGTCATGGGCGTACTCAATAACGGAATGTCGATAATGGGAATCAACGTAGACTGGCAACTAGCCATCAAAGGCACGGTCCTGCTGATAGCTGTTGTCTTTGATGTGTACTCGAAATCAAAATCCCAGAAGGGTTAGCATGAATTCAAGCGTGGTTCTTCAAGTTCAGGATTCATATGTTTCCGGCTTGTTGAGCCGCTCGCCTACGGCACCACCGGGATGGATACATGCGAACTGTTCAAGGCTGAAATTGGTTTCTTCCAGCAAAGCTGTTTGCAAGGCGTGAAAAATGACGCACAGGGAAGTCGTACTTGTCGTCCCCTGGCTATTAAACCGGTCCACTTCCCGGTTTACATATTGCTTCAAGACTATGTCCGCCTGAGTGGCAAGCGGCGAGGAAAGGTTTTCACTGATGACAATGGTGTGTACTAGCTTCTTTTTACAGATGTCCATGACAGGCAACAACTCAGCAGTTTTACCACCTCTGGATGCGAAGACCATGACATCGCCAGCTTGCAGGAAACCGGTAGCTCCATGATTGGCCTCGGAAGGAGAGATGAAACGAGCAGACTTCTCGATACAACACAGCAAATGGGAAAAATGCTGGCAGGCAATTCCAGAATGGCCACAACCGCTTGTACCGATGCGCACCGCATTTGCCAGAAGGTCCACCGCTTTTTCAAAAGCTTCCTGATCGATATGGGATTCAAGCGCCTGGATACATTCGGCTTCTATCCTGAATGCTTCAAAAGCGGCGGACAATGATGTTCTTTTCAATCGGAGGCTCCTTGGATTTCCTGTCAAGGAAAAATCATTTTCAACATGAGTATATACACATTTCAGTCAAAGAGTAAATGGAAAAAAGCAATTATGTTAATATAATTTTTTGTTTATTTTTAGTTTTTATTTATTTTCATGGAACCAGGAATCGAACCCTGGGAAACGTCAAGCCACTGGATGACCGGGCCATGTTCCGGCATTCCTCATGTTCAGGGAGGCAACTACTATGGATTATTGCGTGTTTCAGAAGGAACTTGAATTGCAGTCTCGCGGATGGATTCCAACTTTCCATGACATCTCCAAGGAAGTCATAGATGTCGTCAATGCATCCAGGATCCGCAATGGTACCTGCAGCATCGTTTCACATCATACTACTTGCTCCGTCATGATCCAGGAAGCTTCTCACGACTTAGACAGCTTCGATCTGGAGTATTTACAGCACGACCTTCTGGATATCATGCGGAAAATGATACCTGATTACCAGATTGAAAACCAGTATCGGCACCCTGGTCCAGTCCATGCCCAGTTCGGTCGAAGTTATGGTGAACCTGGAAATTTTACAAGCATGAATACTGACGGTCATCTGCGCTCCGCGTTCTTCGGCCGCAGCGAGGTCATGACGATAAAGGATGGCATGCTGGATGGAGGCGAATTCGCCCATATTTACTTCATAGACTGGGATCATGTCAGGGCCCGTCGAAGACAAGTCAATATAACCATCATGGGTACCATCGACGAGATTGGAGACCGTGCGTGGAAGGGCGGCGCAGTCATCAATACCTTGCGTCAATTCAGTGATGAGGAAAAGCGAAAGCTACCCGAATTCGGTATCTAACAGATTCCCTGATTGCGTTAAAAGAATACACCGACCTCAACAGGAAATGACACGATAAGGTCCATCCCTGTTCAACGGAGAGGAGAGCCCGTGAAACCGGAAATCAGAATCCCTTTCTTTGAGATTGGGACAAAAAACTATATATTCGGCGACCAGTTGCTGGAATATGCAATGGCTGCTGACGCTGCTGCGGAGAAGTATGACATCGATGTTCTTTTTATTACTCCGGCCGTAGAAATACGGCGAGTAGTCGAAAAAACAAAGCGCCTGATTGTCCTTGCGCCGTATATGGATATCCTGCGCCCAGGGCGAGGCATGGCCGATATTCTACCAGAAGCTCTCAAGGCAGCCGGGGCGCGGGGTGTCGTGGTTAACCATTGCGAACGCCCTATGTCATTGCCGTCGATCAGGGCAACCATCGACCGTGCACGTGAACTTGATTTCCTCGTATTTGCCTGTGCTGATACGATAGAAGAAGCAAAGGCAATCGCACAGTTCCATCCGGACATCCTCAATCCTGAACCGAGCGAGCTAATCGGTGGTTCGTCGAACGGTGTCAGTGATCTTGGCTTTGTTAAAGAATCCATACGAGCAGTCAAATCAGTCTTTGCGGACATCATGGTTGAACAAGCGGCGGGTATTAAATCAGGCCAACAGGTATATGATTTCATCATGGCAGGTTCTGAAGCTGCAGGCGCAGCATCAGGCATAATGAAAGCAAAAGATCCATTGCACATGATAGATGAAATGATCGCTGCTACACGCAGGGCCGCTGATGACCTGAAAAAACTGCATGGCGGAAAGTGAGAACAGAGTACATGGTCTACAGGGAATCTTTTGAAGTACAATCAAACCACCGGGTCTGTACGTTCCATGATGTTACAGACAAGACCAGGGAAATAACTGGACGTTCAAAGATCAAGAACGGCATCATCGTAGTGTACTCCCGGCATACGACGTGTAGCGTCATAACACAGGAATGTGCCTTCGATGAATCAATGACCGGTCTTGAGACACTACAGCAGGATCTTCTGGATTCATTTGACCGTTTCATCCCGACTCAGACACGGGAGGGACAGTATCTTCATCCGGGGCCAAAAGCCCTCGTTTTCGCTGCCGAACACGGTGAAGATGCCCGCGGGTGCCACAATACGGACGCGCATCTTCGCTCTTCGATCATAGGCCGGAGCCAGACTATTGTTTTAGTCGACGGGACACCGGATCTGGGTGAGTTCGGTCATATCCAATTCATCGACTTTGATCATACCCGAGCTCGGAAGCGAACAATCCAGGTAATGATCATCGGAGAATGATATTCGGAAGTCCTGCAGCTGATGCGGCCGGTGCAGGAAGGACAGGGCTGGTGAAGGCAGCGAGATATCGACCCTGATCAGGCAATGGTATAGTACCATCGATTCCTGACTGGATGCGTAGCGAGTACCTCGACGATGATGGCTAGGGCTGCGTGGGTGGTTTCTGCGTACTTCGAGTACCGGGGAGCGGGATGCGGCTGGTAATCCGGCGTCCCGTAGCCTTGAGTCACTTCAGTGTCAACAGCCACTCACGCATCCTTCCCTCATGAGCATTACTGTTGTGAGGAATCCTCCACAAAATGCCGCAGCCTCGCTATCTCCTCCGCGGTCCTGACAGGCGCTGGCCCGCCAACAAGGTTCCGCCTCGCCACGCACGCGCTGGGATTGAGGTATGCGGCCAGGTCGGCTGCCTTGATGCCAGCCTGCGCAAACGCGCCTGAGACCGCAGCAAGATCCGCATCGGACAAAGCAGCGAGTCCGATACCCTTGCCCGTAGCCGCGGCTATCGCAGCCTTCGTCGCCGCATAGCCATCCCTGAACGGCACACCTTTTGCGACGAGCAGTTCTGCCAGGTCAGTCGCCTCGGCAAAGCCGGTTTCAAGCGCGGCGGCCATGGCTGCCGGCTTGGGCTTCAGCGCCTCGACGAGGGCGACAAAGGCAGGCAGGACGCCCGCGAGCGTATCCCGCAGGTCGAACACAGCCGCCTTGTCTTCCTGCAGATCGCGGTCGTACCCGAGAGGCAGGCCCTTCTGTATCGTCAGGAGCGACACCAGAGAACCGAACACACGGCCGGTCTTGCCGCGCACCAGCTCAGCCACGTCGGGATTGCGCTTCTGCGGCATGATGCTCGAGCCGGTGGAACACTCGTTGCCTATGTCCATGAAGCCGAACTCCGCACTGGACCACAGGATTATTTCTTCACAGTACCTGGACAGGTGCATCAGGAGGGTCGCCGCGGCGGCGGCGTATTCAACGCAGGCGTCGCGGTCGGCCGTGGCATCCATGGCGTTGCGGCTGGGCCGCGCAAAGCCCAGGGCACGTGCCACGGCCTCGCGGTCGAGCGGCAGGCCTGAACCGGCGACAGCGGCTGAACCAAGAGGACATTCGTCGGCACGCTTCGCCGCGTCGTCGAAACGGCCCCAGTCGCGCTCGAGGGCAGCACACCACGCCAGCAGGTGGAACGCCAGCGTCGATGGCTGGGCGCGCCTCATATGCGTATACGCCGGCATGTACGCTTCAAGGTTTGCTGATGCCAGATCGCAGAGCGAGCCGATCACGTCGAGCACCCCGACCTTGGCCTCGTTGAACGCCTGCCGCAGATACAGCCGCATGTCCAGCGCTACCTGGTCGTTGCGGCTGCGACCCGCATGCACCATCTTGCCGGTATCGCCGAGCCGGCGCGTCAGTTCCAGTTCTATGAACGAATGCACATCCTCCGCGCTCGCGTCTGGCTTGAGCGCGCCTGCACGGGCCTCCGCCAGCATGGCGGCGAGCGCGTCGGTCAGCGCCTTGGCGCTGGACTGCGGAATTATGCCTTTCACTCCCAGCATGGCCGCGTGGGCAGCCGAACCTTCCAGGTCTACCTCGAGCAGTCGTGAGTCCACGGCCAGCGACGACAGGAACAGGTCGACCCGGGGGTCGAGTCCGGTGGGAGACGTTTCCCAAAGCTTCAATACACCGGGCATCTCAGTAGGCCGCCGCGGTTTTTGTTGACGAGAGGCAGGAGCCTCCTGATCCGTGGACATGATAGCTCTCCTCGGTTTTCACCGCCCCCGTAAAGGTCGCGGCGAGCTGTCTGGCCATCATGATACCCCGGGCCTTGACCGGAAGGGAATAGAGGTTGATGAAGCCCGTCGAGTCGTGGTGGTCGAAGAGAGGCCCCGTCGTGAAACTGGCCAGACTGTGGTCGTACAGCGAATATGGTGAACTGATGCCGGCACAGGCCAGGCTACCCTTCCACAGCTTCAGCTTAACGGTACCGGCCACCACAGCCTGCGTCGAATCGACAAACGCATTGACCGCATCCATCAACGGCGAAAACCACTCACCCTCGTAGAGCAGTTCCGCGAAGCGCTGCGCAACCGTCGCCTTGAATGACATGGCCTTGCGGTCCAGGCACAGCTGCTCCAGCTTGGTGTGCGCCTCCATGATGATGGTGCCGGCCGGTGTCTCGTAGACGCCCCGGCTCTTCATGCCGACAACCCGGTTTTCCACCATGTCCAGGATGCCCACCCCGTGCTTTCCGCCCAGCGTATTCAGCAAGGCGACGAGGGACACACCGTCCATTGCCTTTCCATTGACAGCTACGGGCACACCGTTTTCGAACTTGAGTTCAACATACTCGGGAGTGTCAGGAGCCTGTTCCGGGGGCACGCACATCTTGAGCATGCCATCCAGCACCGGCTCGTTCTCCGGATCCTCCAGGTCCAGCCCCTCGTGGCTCACATGCCACAGATTGTCGTCGCGGCTGTACGAGTCGCCCTTTTTGAATGGAACGGGAATGCCCCGCGCTTCGAGGTAGGTTACTTCCTCTTCTCGACTGCCGATGTCCCAGATCCGCCAGGGCGCCGTGCAGCCATGAGCGATGGCGCTGCAGCCTTCGGAGATGGCCGTCTCAGTCAACGCCTTGGCAATCAGGGGCCGCGCGGCGGCTGTGCCCAGGAGGTATCGGTTCTCGTAGAGCCCGCCGGCTTTGACCAGAGCCCACAACGTCTTCTCCACAAACTCTTTCTTGAGGTCGTTGATGATGAGCTTTGACGCGCCGGAAGCCAGCGCCTTTTTCTCCAGCCCGGCCCAGTCGCAAGCCTGGCCCACGTCACCGCAGATTGCTATGACCTCGCAGTTATAATTTTCCTTGAGCCAGGGCACGATGACCGTGGTATCGAGTCCGCCTGAATATGCGAGCGCTATCTTCTTCATGGTTATCTCCTTATGTACATATAAATATACCTATCAGGTCAGACTGCGGGTCAGACTGCGGGTCAGACGCAAAGGGTACGATGATGCTTGATCAGGGCCCATGCGGGTCCGGATTACTGGTTACTGGTGTTGGGGAAAAAAGTGGAGTTTAGCGACGACGAAGGCGTAGACGGAGGCGGGTAGAAACACAGGGCAGCAGGGCGGAGGAAAACAAGCTTGTCAGTGCGTCGAAACTACAACACGCGCCTTGCGGCGATGAAACGATCGGGACCTTGTACATGGTACGTCCTCCAAAGGATTTGTTACTTCATACCGTAACGGAATGTGGGGAACGCGTCAAGTACTGCAACCTGTTCTAGCGCGGTTCCTGGAATGTTTTATATCACGATGCTTACTTTTTTTTTCGCACCCATTCTTATAAGCATATTCTTGATCATGTTTCCTTTATACCTGATTTTTCGAGCCTCGACTTTACAAACCCTGACACAGGCATAACACCTGATGCATTCCCGCTCGTTTATTGAAAAGTCCTTATGTATTGCACCCATCGGGCATTTTTTTATGCATAGATTGCACTTTGTGCATAAGTCCATATGTACGGCCGGAGCTATTGAAACCCACTTGACACTATTTCTTGGAATAAACCTTCCTGCTAAAAGCATGTTTTCCGGAACGTCCCGCTCCTTTATGAATTCTTGCTTATCGTATCGTAGTGCAGATATTACACCCAGCTTTTTGCCTTGCTCCAAGTCCACATTATCAGGTCTGTTTACTCCGATTGGAACCTCATTAGTCGCAAAGGAATGCTCACCTATAAATGCCCCCAATGATATGGCAGGGGCCTGCTTGCTTTTCATAATACCATACGCTTCCCTCAAGCTTTTTCCAAACGCAACATTCCCATAAACACAAAACAACACGGATGCATGTACTTTCACGGATGCGCTTCGCAAATACTTCCTTACTTCATCAGGAATATGCTCTTCATATACGGGAAAACCAAGAACTAAAATGTCGGAATGAATAGCCCTTTTAATGTTATTTCTTTCAGTCGGGCTTGTAATATCAATATATTCAGTTTTTTCTGCATGTAGTCCAAGTGCAATTGCTTCTGCAATTTTTTTCGTCGTACCGGTCGGAGAAAAATAAACCACCGTAACGGATTGAGGAATCATGGATACTCCAATACCTTTCCAGACATTGTAACAATCAATTGAATGTACATCTTTACTCTGGTTTGTGCTTGAACATCTATAAGGTCTAAAGAAATATATAAATTGGTACGCATCGTCAAGCACCGAGGAAATCCTTGACTGCTTAACGCTTGTATAGTACCATGCGATCTGGGGCTGATGTGGAAACCATACACAAACTCGAGATACTGTCCGATGCCGCCAAGTACGACGCCTCGTGTTCCTCGTCCGGCAGTGCCCGTCCCGCGGTTCCAGGAGGCCTGGGCAACGGAGCAGTGGGCGGCATCTGCCACACTTGGGCGGCTGACGGCCGCTGCGTCTCCCTCCTCAAGGTACTTCTCTCCAATGCCTGCCTGTACGACTGCGCCTACTGCGTCAACCGCCGCTCCAACGACGTACCGCGGGCCGGCTTCGAACCGGAAGAACTCGTCCGCCTCGTCATTGATTTTTACAAACGCAATTATATAGAAGGACTCTTCCTGTCATCGGGCGTCACCGGATGCCCTGACACCACCATGGAACGCATGATTGGTGTAGCAAAGACCCTCCGCACCCGCGAGCGCTGGAACGGGTACCTCCACTTAAAGGCCATTCCTGGCGCTTCACCCGAACTCGTCACCGAGGCGGCCCGCTGGGCCGACCGCGTCTCGGTGAACATCGAGCTGCCCAGCGCCGCGAGCCTCGCGCGGGTTGCCCCCGACAAGAGCCCCGCCGCCATATTCAGCGTCATGCGCACCCTCTCCCGCGCGAGCGGCTTCGAGCCCCGGCGCCTCCTTTCGGCCCAAACGGACACTACTCAGAACCCGCGGCACTCCTTACCACAAATCGGCGGCCCCACCGTTCCCGTTCCAGCCACCTCGCTGGCTCCCGGCGGCGCCTCAGCCTGGCCCGGCCTGCCAGCAGTCAGCTTTCAGGCCGCAGAACCAGCACCCGCCTACAACGCAACAACGCCCCCGCTTGACCGGCAGTCTGTGCATGAGGCCCGCAAGGGCCGCTACCGCAATCCCGAGTCCGCCGTACTGCCCGCGGGCCAGACCACCCAGCTGGTCGTCGGCGCCAGCCCGGAGTCCGACGCTGCCATACTCGGCCTGGCAGAGAACCTATACCTGGCGTACGATGTGCGCCGCGTCTACTATTCTGCCTTCGTGCCGGCTGGTACGGATCCCCGCGTCCCTGCGCTGCCAGGCCCGCCACTCCTCCGCGAGCACCGCCTCTACCAGGCAGACTGGCTGTTCCGCTTCTACGGCTTCCGCGCCGACGAAATCCTCAGCCCCGACCGCCCCAACCTCGATGTTGACCTTGACCCCAAATGCGCCTGGGCGCTCCGCAATCTTGACCGCTTTCCGGTGGACGTCAACAAAGCAGAATACCTGGAACTGCTCCGCGTTCCCGGCATCGGCCCACGCTCCGCCGTAAGGATAGTAAAGGCGCGGCAACGTTCCAGACTCACGCCAGAGTCACTGAAGTCACTCGGCATCGTCATGAAGCGCGCGGCTTTCTTCATAAACCTACGCCCGCGCTGCATTGCAGGACAGCGCCCGCCACCTGCTGGCACCAACCCAGCCCGACCTGGACTTTGCCTAAAGCATGGTATGATAAATATTTTACAAATGAAAAGAATCAGACCACAGAGGCAAAGAGACACTGAGAAGATGAGAAAACAAAAAAGAAAAGAAAAGGAATCAGACCACGGAGGCACGGAGACACGGAGTTCAAGAGAGAGAAAGAGAAAGAGAGAGAGAGAGTAATTCATGATATTTTTTATTTCTAATATACAATCTCATCTTCCTCCACAGCCATCTTCTATGTCCTCATCTTCCTCATCTTCCTCATCTTCCTCCGTGTCTCCCAGCGCTCCGCATTGCTCGCGCTGGCTCCGTGGCCCTCTTCCTCTTCTTACTTTCTTCTTTACCCTTCCCCCTCATCTTCTCCGTGCCTTCGTGCCTCCGTGGTCATATTTCTTACTCTCTTCCTCTTCCTCATCTTCTCTGTGGCTCTGTGCCCAAATTTCCTATCCTATTCCTTGGCGGTGAAATGTGCATGACACGGACTATACGGTAGCGTATGACGGCAGTTTTCCAGGGTTCCTGTGCGCCTGCGCCGAGGCACTCAACGCACGGGAGCCGGTACCGCGGGTGGTCAAGGCTACGATACCGGAGACGCTCTTCGAGGAACGCTGCATGGTCAAACGGGACGACGACCGGGCAGCGGCATTGTGGGCACGCCTCTCGAACCGTGCTGGCCCGGATGCCATGCGAACTCTCCTGGAGGCGTTCCTGTCCGATGTGCCTGAAGCCGACACTACCGCAGCACGCGCGATGAGGCGCGTCCGGGTTGAAGGCGCGTTTGCGCTTAGGGACCTGTCTGATCCTGTAATGCTGACTCTTGAAAAAGCAGCGCGGAGAGCCGGCATGGAGGCGCACATGTATTGCGGGCTGGTCAGGTTTTCAGAACTGTCCGACGGCTCATGGTATGCACCTGTCGAGCCGGCTTGCGACATACTGCTCCTGATAGCGGATCATTTTTCGGCACGCTTCTCCACCATGCGGTTTGCCATCCACGACCTCGGTCGGGGTTCCGCCGTGCTCCACGAACCGGGTAGCGGGTGGAGCATCGTAGCTGCGTTTGGCCTAGATATCAGCGATGGAAAGATCGACGGATTGCTGTCAGACCGCGAGCGGGACATACGGCGGCACTGGCAGTTATATTTTGATACAATCGCCATCGAGCCCAGGCGCAACCCCACATTGCAGTCATCGATGTTGCCCAAACACTTCTGGAACCTGATCACCGAGATGGAAGGCAAGACCGGGTCGACGTGACGGCTCCCGCTTGCAGGACTACTCAATACCCGATATGGTCTTTCCGGAAAGAATGCTCCGGCAACTAACTGCTGGCTGCACCTGAAAGGAAACCACATGAAGCGACTCGATGTCGACACTATCACGCACCTCAGATCCTTTGCACATAGCCTCGTGAATCCTGCTACGGCCCGGGTCGCCATCCCCACAGACAAGCCTGAAAAGGGCTACTGGTTCGGTGGCGGGAACATGGCACAAGGCCCTGACGGCCGGCTCTACCTGACCGGCAGGTACCGCAGTTCAGGCGACTCGAGGACTGGCCTGGACCTTGGTGACCGTGGCCGGGAACTTGCCGTGTTTGCCTCTTCCGACTCCGGCGATACCTGGAACAAGGTGCTGGCCTTCAACAAAGCCGCAGTATCTCCCGACGGCCGCGAGGCGCTGTCCATAGAAGGCTCCGCGATACGTTTCACCAAGGCTGGAGTCGAACTGTATGTGTCGTCGGAGAAACGCGTACCATATCCTGCTCCGGTGGAGGCTTACGAGAAGCCGGGGACCGGCGTCTGGACCATCGAGCGGCTGGCAGCACCGGGCATTGAAATGCTCCGCGACGCGAAACCTGTTACCGTCGTCTCGAGCCCGGATCCCGCTACGCTTCAGGTCAAGGATCCCTTCCTGGCTGAAAAATCCGACGGTGGGCTATACCTGTTCTTCTGCCACCACTCGTTCAACTGGTCGTCGAGCAACTCAGGCTACGTGGAAATCGGAAATGACGGAAAGGTCGCGGGCAAGCCTGTATTCGACTGCTATCCACGCGGCCCTGCCTGGGACGTCGCGATAACCCGGGGCACCTGCATCCTGCCGCTGCCTGCTTCCCTGGCACCTGTCGGAACCGGCCTCGTGTTCTACGACGGCGGAGAATGCCTGCGCAACCTCGATGAGCACGCCAAAGCCACCAGGCGCCCCCGTGGATACTCCTGCGAGGAACTGGGCGGTCTCGGTTACTATGTCGACAATGACCCGACGAGCTTTCAGCGCATCTCGGGCATCTTTCCCGAATTCATCAGCCCTGACGGTACCGGCTGCCTGCGCTACGTAGACGTACTGGCTACGGATGACGGCTACATCGCCACATGGCAGCAATCGCAGCCTGACGGCTCCCAACCGCTGATGATCAACCGGGTAGTACGCGAAAACTAGCACCGCAACCGGTCAGGTGCTTATCGCGCCAGCGGAGGATTCCAGTCCCGGAGGAATTCCGCAAGCGCGGCGTGGGCTGCCTTGGGGCGCTGTCCCGCCAGTACCTCTTCCCAGCCAGTCAGCGGCACGCGGAATGGCCGCTCCTTGGCTGGCATGAAGTCTGCTGGGGTGCCTGCCGCGGTGACGGTATAAGCCCAGATGCCGATGTCGTCTATCACGATCGTCTTGAGCGCATCGTGGGCCAGCACAGCCCGCGAGTCGCGGATGGCATCCAGAAGTATGCGCTGTTCCGAGGGGTCCGACACATTGAGCCGGGACCAGGGCAGGCGAAACAGGATCGAACCGTCAGTCAGCAATTCCGCCAGGCCTCCAGGCCCTGCAGACAGCACGCTGCCGTCCTCCCAGGCTGACGGAAAGTGGTGCCCGTCAACGGTGACAGTCCATGCGTTGACCAGATTCAGTATGCGTGTAAAGCCACCGGCTTCCGAGTATCTGGGGAACAACTTGCCACCGCCACGGTTGTAGTCAGCCTGCGCCAGCAGTGTCGCATCGACCAACCTGCCTTCAGACAGCTCTGCCTTTATCAAAAATTCCGATCCCTGGGGCGCGAGTGGTCCACCTGCGGAAAGCCTGTACTCCCCGGTTCGCCCTGGCACAAGGTCCAGTCCTATGCGCAGCGTCATATTCTGTGCGGCCAGAGCCTGGTCAGGCACGTCAACCTGCACGAACAGGAACGACGGGTCCTCCCAGGCCTTGAGCCCGGTATCGATGGTAGCTGGAGTTGCTGGTTTCGTTTGCCAGGCCATGATGCCGTAGTTCTGCTCGGGGTCTATGGTGTTGTGCCACAGCGGGTTGCGGTCAAAGGGTATCATGTAGGTTTCGGTGGTCCAGGTCTTCTTTGCCCACTCGTCTGCCCACTGGAACACGATACCGCCTGTGGCTCCGCTCAAAGCCATAGCCTTGTACAGGCCGAGGAGGCCCTCTGCCTGTGCCGCCTCACTGAGGCCGCCATGGTCCAGCCCCTCGGGATGCCTGTGCGCGATACCAAAACCAGTGGCCAAGCCAAATTCAGCCACCAGCAACGGTACGCCGTCTAGCGCTTCGGCAAGTTCTTCAACATATGCTGCGTAGCGCAGATAGCCGCGTTCCTCGCGGGTCAAGCCTGCTGCCACAGCACCGGAAACCTCATAACCGGCGGTTCGGAACATAAAGTCAGGGTAGTTGGGATAGATATGAAACGCGGCAAAGAAACCGGCCTCGTTGCGCGGGGTCTTCCTGATTATTGTAAAATCAACGGAGGCACGGTCGTGGTACGGCGCATCGACCGTGCTGGCTTTCCATTCGGCTGGATGGTACAGGGTGTCGAGCGTCGGCCAGGAGACGAAGCCGATGGGCACCTGGCGGCCCCCCATACTGGCGATGCGTGCGACGGCGCGTTCAGCCATCCGGGCAAGCACGCTCTCCACCGGATATCCTGTTTCAACGGCAAACCAGTCTCCGCTGAACTGCTCGCCCGGGCGTGCGGCTACCGTGGCCAGCACTTCCTCGGGCAACAACTCGCGGCCTACCAGCACGGCCGCCAGCCACGGACTCACATCCGCCTGGTACCTGCCCCAGGCCCGGTAGGGGCGCTCGGCTATGTCGGCACGCCCGTACAGCGCATCTATCGTCGAATCTGATTCATGGAAATATGCGGACAGGTATTCCGAGCCTCCGAGATCCCCGCCTGGCACTTCCTCTTCAGGCCAGATTTCCTGGATCAGGTACAAGGGCTGCTTTGAAGCCGAATTCCATGACGCAAAGGCCCGGTAGAACGCCGGGGGCAACAACGTGTACATACGCAATGAATCAAAGCCCGCCGCGGACATTTCATCAAACCAGGCCAGATATGTGCCTTCATCTACAGGCGGATCTCCAAACCAGTGACCCGGAGTAGCCGGCCCCAGGTTGACTCCCTTGACAAACCAGCGTTGCCAGTCGCCTTCCAGATCGCGCTTCTCAAGGTAGCGGTCACCCGAACGGAATGCCGGCCCCGGGCGATTGTCCGCGCCAGCATGGATTGTCTTTTCTTCCTTGTAATCCCTGTCAGCGAGCACCGCAAGATTCATGACACGCCAGATCGGTACGGTAATCCGGGTAAACCGAGCGTGAGCATCACCCGGTTCGTCCAGCGTACACAGCGCATTCAGGCGCGGTGTCGGATACAGGGTAATGCCGGAACGTGGTACGGTAGATTCGAAGGCGTCCAGCGCCAGAGCCCAGACCCGGCCCGCCCCGTAACGCCGCTCGGTCAGCAGCGGAAAGCTTTCTGGAATGCCGTTGCTCCCCAGGAGTTGCCGGCCGGCAGGCTTCAGCCCAAACTGCCCTGTCAGCAGCGGCACGGCGCTGGCCACCCCCGCAGGCAGCGCGGGCCCGGAGCTTATCAGGAACCGTGAACCCACCAGCGAGCGTACCGGAATGCCTGCGAGCTCGCCCTGGACGGTCAGAAACCTGTCGTCGAGTTCGATGCCCCGCCGCAGCACGACGACGCTGTCGTCACCCACTGATTGCAGGATGATGCCCGGACCTGACAGGTCCCACCCGCGGGCTTCCCGGGCTTCCCAGGCAGACCGCAGGGCTGGGGTCACGTCACCGGACGAAAGATCTTCTACGAAGGAACCAACCCAGGCGGCTGGAGGCAACCCTGTCCAGACAGCCAGTTCGCTGGCAAGCCGCTTGTTTTCAGTACCGCTCAGGCACCTGAATCCTACCACGGTAGAGAGGCCGCTGATGGCTCTGTTGCGCAGTTCGTCCAGCCCCGGGTCAAAGGGACCTGCTGGTAGCTGGCCTTCGGCCTGGGCACCGGCATAGCGGGGCACGAGCGGCTCGTCAAAGACCAGCAGGTCGGTACCTTCCTTGTCGCCTTGAACAAAGGAAGCAACCCCTGCCGTCCGTGCCAGCAAAGACAGGAAGTCCGTATCCAGGGCAGGTGCGGCCACTTCTATGCCGAGCGCAGGCAACTCACCCCGGATGAGCACCGCCACCACCTGTACGATGCCGATCGCCAGCGCCAGGAACAGCACGACAAGGTATTTCAGGTACTTCTTCATGCCGCGCCTCCCTTCCTCACAAAGCCTTTGCGGGCAAACTTCTGCCAGCCCTTGGAGCGGTAGAAAAACTGCACGAAGGCCCAGACCCGGGACATGCTCATGATCTGCCTGAAGCCGAAATTCTCCACAAAGGCCAGAAGCACGAGGCCAAAGAAATCCTTTGGCCTGAAGTACAGTACCTGTCGCTCGGCCAGGAGTATTGAACAGAGTGAAATCATGATGCCAAACGCGACAGCGATTCCGAAGACGACGAGACTGATGAACGGATTTATCAGCGCCAAGAACAGCGACACCGCCAGGACCAGGTATCCAGACAATTCCAGCCAGGGTCCGACAAGTTCGAACAGGTAGAAATAGGGAATGGAAAGCACGCCGCTCATGCCGTACCGGGGACGAAAGGCCATCTTCCGGTGATGCAGCAGGACCTCGATGAGGCCCCGATGCCAGCGGTCCCTCTGGCGCATCAATGCATTGCCTGCTTCAGGCACTTCTGTCCAGCAATTGGCATTGTAACAGTAGTCAACCATGCCGTCGCGCCCGCTCCCGCGTTCGTGCCGGACCAGCCTGACAACCAGTTCCATGTCCTCACCCACGGTATCCTTGCGATACGCGCCTCGCCCTGTCATGTAGCCGCCGACCTCCAGAAAACGGTCCTTGCGGAAAATTCCAAACGCGCCAGAGATGATGAGGAGCCCGTCGAGCAGCACCCAGCCCAGACGTCCGGATACAAACGAACGCAGGTATTCTATGGTCTGGAAGGCGGCGAGTGGCTCGGAGGGCAGACCGATGCGCTGCAGGTGCCCATGCTCCACCTCGCTGCCGTTGACGGGAAAGATGTTGCCGCCTATGGCTATGACGGTACGCCTGCTGGCCAGGGTCTGGAGCATCGCCCTGAGCAGGGACTGCGGGTCAAGGAGCGAATCGGCATCGATGCTACACAGGTATTCGCCCGTTGCAAAATTGGAGCCCGCGTTGAGCGCATCGGCCTTGCCACCGTTTGTCTTGTCTATGACAACGAGGTTGGGGACCGTTGTAGAACGGTATACGGTTTTCACCGGCATGCACGGCAGTGTGCCCTCGACCCCAGGCGACGCAGGCACCAGATTGAAGCCTTTGACCAGCTGCCCAATCGTATCGTCCTTTGACCCGTCGTTGACCACAACAACCTGGTAGTGGGGATAGGCCAGCGCGAGCAGACTCTCCACAGAATCGACGATGGTGCTTTCTTCATTGAATGCAGGCGCGATGACCGTGATGGGGGGCAGCAGGCCGCTGGAGAACAGGAAGTGCCTGAGGCCTGTTTCCCACAACACTGATTGCGCCTGGAGCTTGAGGGCGGACAGCGCGAGCAACGCCAGGTAGAACGAATTTACCGCGATGGTGTACCAGGCAAACAGAAAATGGAACTCGAAGATGAAACGGTACAAAAGTTCCGGCCCTGTCATGAAGTTCAGGGCCGTCCCCCAGCGCAGCACAAACACAGCGGGAAAGACAGCGAGAGCCAACAGGACGAGGAAGCCTATGAACACCTTGTCCATGCGCTTGACCGGAATGCGGGGACGATCCTCTTCAGGCGGAGGCGGAGGCAACTCCAGTTGGGCGCGCAATTCAGGGCCGGCGTTCCTTGAAAAGAAGTTGCGCTGCCTCTCCTGGGTTGCCAGTTCGTCACTGAGCAACTGCAGCAATTCCGCGCGTACCTCTTCAGGCAAAGGAGACTCCAGCGCCGACAGGAGGGATCCGCTCCGGTCGCGTTCCAGCAGGCAGGAGATCATGCGCTTGAATCCGTCACGCACAGGCGTACCCGCATGATACGCTATGAAGTGGATGCGGTATTCAAGTGCCAGACTGATACCCGCGGCCCGTGCAGCGGAGCCGGTTTCAATAGCCTCCAACAGTGATGCCACGCCCTCAGGACTGCGGCGGTCTATCTCACGGACAGCCGCCACACCGGCCTCCAGAAGGGAGGAATCCTCAAACCACGGATCCAGCCGACCAACTTCTCCGGGAGCAAGCTCGCCGCCAAGGAGCCTGGCAGCAGGCAGCATGAAACGCCGCTCCCGTCTCTGGCTGAAGGCTCCGAGAAACCATGAGGGCGGAAAGGCAGAAGCCAGCGCTTCGGCTGCACGCACACCTAGTTCGTCCTCGCGCGTTTCTGCTATCTGCATGGCCTTGTCCCAGCCGGCCTGGGTCGGATGAGCCGCCAGCCCCATGAGGAACAAGCGCAACCCTGTAGCCCCTGAAGCCTGTCCGCCATTTTCAAAATAGACAGCAAAACGCGGAGCTAGAGGACCCAGAGCTAAAAACCCACGCTCATCGAGTGGAGGATCGAGCAAGGAGAGCCTTTCTGCCAATTCTCCCGCTTCAAAGCCCGCGCTGCAAATGGCGAGTTGCCGTATCAGCACCAGCCGTCCAAAATAGTCGCGTTCGCGCACCAGGCCGTCCAGCAAGGCCCGGGAATCCTCGCTGTAGGCACCCAACCCAAGGCTCAGGTAGGCTCGCAGCCTCCTGTACCTGAAAAGCGAACGGCTTTCCTTGTGGGCCAGGGTAAAAACACCGCCAGCCTCGAACGCAGCCCTGACGAGGTTGAGTGAAGAACCACCATCGGAGCACACCTCCAGGGCCAACCGTGCGGACATCGCAAAATCGGCAGGATTCCTCCGGGCCAGCGCATTCAGGGTAGCACTGTCCTTGTCGAGCAAGGCTTCCCGCAGTGTCTTGTTGCGGATGGTTCTCCGTGCAAACGCCCTGCGCCTGGCCTGCTTCACGACCATGACGCCAACGACCACCAGCGCATCCAGGGTCAGGAGTGCGAGCAGCACCCGGATCAGTACCAACAGGCTAGTCGACATCGACGCCATGCCCTACCAGATAACGGACGACACCGAGCAACTCAAGCAGCGGTACCGGCTTTTCAAAAACATGGAATATCCTGAGCGAATGTGCCCGCTCCACCAGTTCGTCCGTCTTTGACTCGACGATGAGCACAAACGGAACACGGTTCAGGTCGGCAGAGGCCAGCATGCGGGCCCGGATCTGAAACGCGTCGAATTGCGGCAGGTAGGCATCGGCTATGACAACCTCAGGCTTGTACTGCTCCATCAACTCCAGGGCCTCGCCCCCCCTGGCCGTCCCGATGGCGGAGAATTCCCGGCGGTTGAGGAATTCGACGATGTAATCGGTGCTGATGGAGTCGCCGTCCATCACCAGGGCCAGCGTACTTTCACGGAGATCAGCGTCACGCATGTCAGCACTGTTCTGGTCGAGCACCTCGTTGCCCCCCCTGCGCTCGAGCAACTTGAGTCGGGCACGGGAAAATGACTGCATGCTGGCCATCCGCTGTTCAGAATCGTTGCCGCGCAGCTCATCACTACCTACGATTGCAATAGAAACGGTAACTGGTCGTGAAAAACGCCGCTCCGCCTCCAGTGTCGTACGCAGGCCTTCGGTGAGCGCGAACGATTCCTCGCGGCTGCTCTCAAGCACCAGCAGGAATACCGGCCCCGACCAGCGGAACAGAAAACCACCAAACGCATGCTCCAGCAAAAATCCCGCGACATCCGCGACCATGTGGTCCCCAGCTGCGAAACCAGCCTCGCGATTAAGTTCCTTGAGCTTGTCCACCATGATGAAAACGCCGCAGAACGAGCTGTCCTGCTTCATGAGCGAGCGCAGGAATTCATCCGCGTACGAGCGGCCATAAAGTCCGCTTATTTCGTCGCGCAGGGCCGCATCGCTGGCAACCACCATTGACGAACGCAGGTCGATATTGTCCGACCGGAGCCTGCCTATTTCATCGAGGAGGGTTGTAACGTCTCCGGACGCCTCCACGCCGCCGTTCTCACCGGAGCCCATTGAAGCCCATACACCCGATCCTGCTATCGAGCCAGCCTTCAGGCACGAGCCGGAACGCGGGCAGACCAGTGCGGGTACCTGGTCAAAACCCGACATGACCTCCACGAGGGCAGGACCTGGCCGGCCAAACGCCTCGATAAAGGAACGGTGGGAACGCCCGGGAACCTCGGAGATAACGGGCAGGTCACGTCCCATGGAGGATCCCAGAATTCCGGTAAACAGGCAGCCTGACCGGCAATGATACGCAAACAGGTAACCTGGATACACGGGAAAGATCCTGAACTCCAGAGTAGAGGTGTCATCGCACGAGATGGCATCGCGTTCCTTATGGACATAGCGATACGGGCCAGCGACACCTGAAGCGGCTATACCCAGGGCTGACCGCCAGTCGGCAACGATCTCGCCTGAAAAACCGCCATTCCTCCAGGCAGCAAGCCCCGAGGCCGCAAAGGGAGTATCGTCCAGCACGACCACGTGCCCGACGTTCCGCAGCGGTGTAATGGAGGCCACCGCTGCCACCAAGGATTCCGCCTGGTTCGCGGGGCCTGCATCAATAGCGATGCAGGATGAGCCTTCCTTGATGAGGTAGGAATTGACACTGAGTACGCCGCCCCGGGCAAGGCTGGTCAGACGCCATACACCATCGGCAAGCACTGAAACGGTTATTTCTTCTGACACGGTAGTCTCCTGCACAACACGAGCGTCTTCTCGTTTCCAAATCCCTTGCAGAGCAGCACGCTGTCCATGGCAGAGTGCATTATCTCGATGCCGTAACCCCTGCTGGCATAGCTTTCTATATGCGACTGGGGCCTGGCAAGCCAGTCGAAATCCGGCCCCTTGTAATTGAACTCAACCGAGAGCAAGCCCGACCGTATGCGCCATTCGACCAGGCAATGCCCTGAAAGACCGCCCAGCCCATGTTCGGCTATGTTTGAAAGTGCTTCTACGCAGGCCAGCACCAGTCCTCCGTTTTCAACAGGATCGGTGCTGCCGGCTGTATCCAGAACCTTGGTCAGTGCTTTGCGGAGCTTGTCTGAAGCATGTACTGCTCCTTGCCTCAGGAGCAGGTTCAGTGAACCGGCCTGTTCAGAAACCATTGGCTCCGGCTTCAGCACCCTGACACAGACTATGCTCACGTCGTCCGCAAACCCAGACTCCGAGAACTCGAATCCCAGCCTCACCAGGGTATCACAGAGCTCCCTCGGTGGCAGGCCCGCACGCGAACGGGCAACGCGCATGATGCGTTCTTCACCAAAATATGTTCCGCCCTGGCCAGGACATTCAGAGAGTCCGTCCGAGAACACGACGAAGAGGTCTCCTTCCCGATAAGGAAAAAGAAACGACCTGAAGGCTTGCTTCTCCACAAAGCCCAGCGGCATGTCGGCACCCTTGATGAGCCTGCAGGAATCAGTAGCCTTGCGGTAGTGCACTATGGACGTATGCCCAAAGTCAACGAACTCGGCAAAGAAGCCGGTTTCGTAGAGGCGCATATAGGAGAATGTAGCGATACTGCGCCGGGCCAACAAATGCGGTGTTATGACCCGTTCGGTGGCTGCGCAGATATCGCGCAGGGATGGTGCGCTGCCCTCGGCCCTGGACATCACCGCGAGGGACCTGAACAGGCCAACCTTGATGACGACACCCATGATGGCGGCATCCATGCCCTTGCCCATCACATCGCCGAGCAGCACATCAACGCAGTCCGGAGCCAGGCGCATCACATCCAGGAAATCCCCGTCCACCAGCTTGCTCGGCATGGCGGAACAGGCGTACTCAAGGACGGGTGAATCAACATGTTCGCCGTTTACGAGCACCGCCGCCTGCAACCTGGCGCTGGCATCCGCATCCATGGACTGGGCCCGTGCGAGCCGTTCGCGGCTCTCTGACAATTCTGTTTCGTCTTTCAGGAATACGAGCCGGCGCCCCGGCGATCCGGGAACCGGAGCGTTTCTGATCCTGATGAACCGCGTGCCCTTTCCCGGTATACGGCAGGAAACAGTGTCCTCACGGAGGCTCCCCTTCTCCGGTCCACTACCGCTCCCGCTAACAGGAAACAGTGCAGCCCAGGCCTCGGCATCCAGCACGCCAAGCGCGTCGGGCAGGCTACCAGAAAGGCCAGGAGAACCACGGGGCAATCCGGCCACGATGGCGAGGTTTTCAGCACCGGAGAACACGGCCTGCCCCGAGTCGTCACATACCAGAAACGCACCTTGGGCGATAATGGAGAAAGCGGATTCTTCTACGACACAGCTTTGGGATTGCTTCTGCCGTTTCCGCTCATCCATTGTTCCGGGCCAATGCCGAAAGAGCCGCTGCAGTGTCTTCATCGATCGCAACAATGCTGCTCAGGTGCACCATATTGAAGAGCGCCTTGACGGTTGGCAGCGGAGAGCTCACGCGGATCTGTCCGCCCTTCTGTTCCACATCCCGGATCAGGCCGACTATGGCGCCGAGCCCGGCGCTGTTTATAAACTGCACCTTTGACAAGTCCAGGACGATGCGGCCCCCTGCTTCGAGGATGGGGCGGAGCGGCTCGAAGAGCACCGGGACGTTGTTCTGGTCTACCGTGCGCAATCCAGGTTTGAGTACGCTTATGCCATTGGATTCAGTCAATTCATAATCCATTTATTCCTCATCTTTGCATGCATTGAAACGATGCAGGAACTCACCTGCGGCCTTAGTATACTCCTCATTTTACAACTGTGCAAAAACATCCCGGGTCCAGTTTGATCAGGGCTTTGGTAGCGGCGAAAAGCTGAAGCTCTCTATGACCACCCTGTCGGCGGACTCAGGCGCACGTCCCTGGAACAGCCAGAGGTTGAGCCCCACCCGCTCCCTGCCTTTGGGTGGCGCGCCGAACGGCACCGGCGGGCGGGTTCCCGCTGCGGGATACTCCCAGTAGAAAGAACCGGTATCGGACTCGGCACTGAAACAACTCGGCAAGGCCCGAGCGGTCGGGACGATCAGCGGATGGCTGCACGGTAAAGTTGAGGTTGGGAGCCTTGGGCAAGGCCCAGCGGGCCAGTTCGATGTCTATTTCACGGTTTGCGTAGGCAGGATTATCGTCCCAGGTAAAGAAACCAAACACGGTCAGGTCATCAAGGGGTTTCTCAAGCGGGGCGAGCACCAGCTCGTAGCGGCCGTACCCCAGGCTCTTCGTAAGGAACACGTGCGCACTCGTCCAGCTGCCAGCGGCACGGCTGGTTTCAAGCACCAGCCGTCCACGCTCGTCCAGCCGCACATTCGCGCGGCTGAAGATGTTGGGACCCGGCCCCCGTGGGGCGGCGGATTGTATCACCTGCCAGGTATAGCCCGAGAATTTCAGCGTCGCCCCCTGACGGACAGCAGGCGCGGTCCATGATGGAAGGTTGCACAGAGCCAGAACCAAGGGCAGCAGGACCATGCGACGGGCAGAGCTACTCACGGCTATTCATTTCCGGCAGTCTCCTGCAGGACCAGGAACGCAGCCCCGTCTTCCCGCCGGGCGTGGCAGGAATCCCTCAGGAACAGGGCTCCGGAGGCAGCGCGCCCGGGAACCTGCACGCCGCTCCGGCGGCTCTCGGTATCCAACAGCGCCCAGTATCCTTGCAGGATGGTCGGTGCCATGGTCGTCAGCAAGCCTACCCATGCACTACACACCTCACCATCCGGTTTCCTGTTGATTGATAGCACAGTTTACGCCTCCAGTTCCAGGATAAACCTTGCGCCTTGCCTGCGGTCGATACTGATGGTACCCCCCATCTGCTGCACCAGCATGGCAATGAGTTGCATGCCAAAGCCAGAGGACGACTCAAAGGAGATGGATTCTGGCAAGCCGGGGCCATTGTCCGCATACGTTATCGT
>JFJP01037484.1_pt1 | contig 27322 bp, 24 predicted proteins | sample 431651 | NCBI WGS metagenome assembly JFJP01 (sample SAMN02602958, study PRJNA72255) | Microbial mat metagenome, whole genome shotgun sequencing project. | biome: fresh water; feature: sink hole; material: water; isolation source: purple microbial (photo- and chemosynthetic) mats found in...
CGGTGCCGCAATACTCAGTGCACTGAATATCATATTCTCCCAGGGAATCGGCCTGAAACCAGGCATAGGTCTTCATCCCCTGGACCGCATCGACCTTGATCCTGAAGGCCGGGATATAGAGGCTATGGATAACATCGACTGAAGTGAGATTGAGCTTCACTGCTTTCCCGAGAGGCACGACCAGTTCATTCTCGGTCTCCTTGCCGTTGTCGTAGGCAAAAAGCCAGGAAAACATCTGCGCTGTCACTTCGATCTGCATGGCGTTCTCCGGTACAGAGCGCAGACCTATATACGATTTCCATCCCATGTAGAACATCGAGAGGGCAATGAGGGTCGGGATCAGGGTCCAGAACAGCTCAAGGAGCATATTGTCCCGTATATCGGCAGGCTCGGGATGTATGCTGCGGCGGTATCTAATGACAAAAAACACCATCACAGCCGTAATGCCAAAAAGAAGAACAATGGAAATTCCAAGTATATACCAGAAGGCCTGGTCCACGCCTTGCACAGGGGTCATAGTAATCTCCGTCAATTATCTGAACGCCACATCCCAGAAGGTAAAACCAATCATGACAGCCAGAAAGAGTACGGTACTGATAAATGAATACCTGATCACCCGCCCCTCATACTTCAGGTGCATGAAGAACAACAGGACCAGGCTTGCTTTCAACGAGGCAATCGACAGGGCGACCGGCACATTCCAGAATCCCAGATGTACATAGGATACGGCGACCGTCAGACCGGTGAGAATAAGCAGCAGGCCAAGCACCAGCGCCAGTTGACCGTAGCCGAGAACATGCGGTTTTTCGGCCTTCTCCATAGATGTTCCTTTCTCCCGCGATACCTGCATATCAGAGGACCAGATAAAAAAGTGGAAAGACAAAGATCCAGATAAGATCGACCAGATGCCAGTAGAGTCCGGAATTTTCCAGCATCGAAAAACGTGCGGCGGTGATACGATTTCGCAGGATCATCGCCAGGCTAATGCTCAGCAGCACCATGCCGATAATGACATGCAGACCGTGCAGGCCGGTAATCACATAATAAAGGCCGAAGAAAATATTGAGCCCAGGGGCGCCATCCTGCAGCGTGGCAGAATTCGGATAGATGTCATGATGGATCTTGGCGCCCCATTCGAAATATTTATTGACCAGAAAGATAACGCCGCAGAACAGGGAGAACAGCAGCAAGCCGATGGCCTGCCCCTTCTTTTCCCGCTGGATGGCGGTGATCGAGGCGGCGACCGTAAAGCTGCTGACCAAAAGGACAATCGTGTTGAGTGCCCCGATCACTCGGTTCAGCTCTTTACCGCCCTCGGCAAAATACTGGGCATGATTGTGAAAATAGACGGCATAGAGGACAAAGAGGCCACCAAACAGGATGATCTCGGAGTAGAGAAAGAGCCACATCCCTATCCTGATGCCGGTCGTGTCGATTTTAGAAGTCATACATTCTCTGCCTTATCTGCCCTCTTTGCGGGAACGCGCAATCACTTCACTGAAATCATACGGGAATCCTTTGATTTCAGGAGGGGCAACGAAATTTTCCATCGGCGGTGGAGAAGCAATTGACCACTCAAGCGTTGTCCCGCCCCAGGGATCGGCCGGTGCCGTCCGGTCATTTCTCAGGCTGAAAAACAGATTGATGAACATCACCAGGATTCCCACACAGAGCAGATAACCGCCGAAGCCGGCCAGGAAATTTCCCGTCTCGAACTGCGGCAGATAATCATAGTATCTCCTCGGCATCCCCTGCATGCCGAGAATAAGCATTGGCACGTAGTGGAAGACAAAACCGACGGCAGTCAGGACCGCACCGATATACGCCGGCCGAAAACTGTACATGACGCCGAACATCTTCGGCCACCAATAATGCAGTGCAGCGAAGAAGGCAAAACCGGTACCGCCGAACATCACGAAATGGAAGTGGGCGACGACGAAATGGGTGTCGTGAACATGGATGTCGGTGCCGGCAGCGCCAAGGACCAGGCCGGTCAGACCACCGACCGTGAAGAGATATATAAAACAGAGCGACAGAAAAAGCGGCGGTGACATCTGAATCGAACCCCGGTACATCGTCGAAACCCAGGAGAAAACCTTGACCGCCGAGGGAATGGCGACAATGAATGTGAGCAGTGAAAAGACAAAGACCGAGACATCACTCATGCCGCTGGTGTACATATGGTGCGCCCAGACGAGTGAACCAGCGACGGCGATGGCCATCGACGAGACAACAATGGCCTTGTAGCCGAAGATCGACTTGCGCGAAAAGACAGGGATGATCTCGGAGATAACCCCCATGCCCGGCAGGATCATGATATAGACCGCCGGGTGGGAATACATCCAGAACAAATGCTGATAAAGGAGTGGATCGCCGCCCTTGTCCGGCTCAAAAAGACCGATAGCCAGAAAGCGTTCCATCATCACCAGGACAAAGGTGATCGAAATGACCGGCGTTGCCAGAATCTGCACCCAGGCTGTGGCATAGAGCGACCAAGTGAACAGCGGGATTTGCATGAGCCCCATTTCTTTATGGCGCATGCGGTGGAAGGTCGTGACAAAATTCAGGCCGGTCAGCATCGACGACATGCCGAGAATAAAGGCAGCAGTGACAGTCAGCGAGACGTTGCCTTTGGTCCCGACGCTGAACGGCACGTAAAATGTCCAGCCGGTATCGGGAAAGCCGCCGCCGAAGAAGAGTGAGAAAATGGCGAACATGCCGCCAAACATGAAGAGATACCAGGAGAAGAGATTGAGCCGCGGGAAAAACACATCATCAGTGCCGAGTTGAATCGGCAGAAAAAAATTGCCGAAAATCGCCGGAATTGCCGGAATGACAAAGAGGAAGATCATGATCACGCCATGCAGCGTGAACATCGAGTTATACACCTCCGGGCCCATGATGGTTCGCCCCTGGCCCATCAACTCGGTGCGCAGCAGCAGACCGAGGAGCATGGCCAGGACAAACCAGAAAAGGATGGCCCACATATACATGAGGCCCAGGCGCTTATGGTCGTGGGTCAGCAGCCAGGCCTTGATACCCGTCTGACCGCGTGGCGAGGGCGTCTCAAAAAACGACTGTGTTTCCGTCATGGTACTTTCCTTTCTGTTACTGCTCATTATGGCTGCCACCCTCAGCCCGACGGCCCCGCTTGCGGCTGAAAGCCGCCAGTGCCGCAATTCCTGCCACAAACAACAGGATAATCACAATCTTGACTGTGGTAAAAATTCCCTTATTGGCATCCGGGTCACTGCCAAAACATATATCGAGCAGTCGTTTGACCGAGAGAGACGGGGTTCCTTTAACGGCATCAGCGATGGCCATGTCAATATCACCAGGGACAAACGAGCCATAGACATACCTGATAATCTTCCCATCACCGGCAACAACCGCCAGTGCCGAAGGATGGATATAGGTATCGTCAGGCATCCTCTGAAAACGATAGCCGATCGCTGTGGTTAAGGCCTTTATCGCTTCCTTCTTGCCAGTGAGATACAACCAATCCTTTTCGGGGAAAGAATCACCGGCCAGCTTCAGGTAATTTTTTTTCGCTCTTGCGGCGTCTGCTGCTGTTTCCCTCTCGTTGAAACTGATGGCCACAACCCGAAAATCCTTTCCGGGCAGGGCCTTAAGCTGCTTGAGCGAAGAAGCCAGCATGGCTAGATTCTGACTACAAGAAGCCGGACAGAAGAAATAGACAGGCAGCAACAAAGTCGGTCTGTCTACTATCTCAGCAAGGGTGACATCATCCCCGTTTTCGTCAATAAAAGCTGTGGACAGCGGGATAAAAGTCCCAGTTTTTTCTTCAACCCAATCCTTTCCCGCCGCAAGGACAGCCTGCGCCGGCTCCGCCGCAGGCTGTTCGTCCTGTTGCTCTTGTGGATTTCCATAGGCCGTAGGACAACCGTACCCGCCGGCCCCAAATATGCTCAAGCATACAAGGGTTGCGGCCAGCACCAGCCTTTTCACTTTAAATTCCCGCCTCGCTTGACGCGCCAGTACTCAGGTTGACCTTGAGCCCGGTGCGGAATTTGTGCTTGGTCTTGAAGCTGTCCCGATCAGCCGGACCATAGGCCAGAAGGACAACTGTTTCTGCATTGACATCTATCTTACCGTCGTTTGCGTCAGCTGAACTCAGCGGGATGGCAAATTCGATGGTCGTCGTGCCATCTTGTTCAGTTCCGCCAACCAAGGTCACATCCTCTGTACCGCCAAGTTTTTCGTCGGTCTTGTGTCCGACAGGGTTATCGCCGAAGTCATCCGTCAGGGTGACCTTGCCTTCCTTGACATACCCGAGGATATAATTGGCGCCTTTCATGCCGTCTGTCGGATTGAAACCTACTGCCAGCCATCCTGTTGTTTCCGCGACAAGCTTTACCTCGAGTTTGTCACCGTTTACCTTCCAGGCAAAGGTCATTTTCTGCGCTTTCACTTCGTGGGTATAGTCCGCAGCAGCAACAAAGGACGACGCCAGAAGTGCAAACCCACCGACCGTTGCCAGAACACACGATAACTTTTTTCCATTCATTTTCATTTCTCCTTATAATTTTACTGAGATATCATCACGAACATCGGCTCGTATCCACAACAATCAGACAAAACACAGGCATTGTCAAACAAAAATCCTGAAATTTCCCAACGTTCATTATCGACAGACAAGGACATACGGCATTTTGCGGCAATGTTCACCGAGTCTGACTGTCGATCTTTCCTTGATATTGAAACCGGCGCATGAACCTTCTGTCTATAAAGTCCTTGATGAAAAAAGCCAGCCTGCCGCCAAAAACAATTCCGCCTTTCTGCAATACACCAATCCCCTGCCCAAGGTTGAAGATCCTCAGGTACTCACTGCCAGGAGAGAAACTTTGCAATTCGCGACCTTCGAGCGCAGCCAAGAGATTGTGCAGGAGGACGGGATTCTGACGTACGGCATAGACCCCAACCTTGTCGAGAGGGGAGGGAGTAAAACTGATGCAGTCGCCGCCGCCGAAAATCTCCGGATACTGCCCGCACTGCAGGGAGGCATTGACCAGGAGACCACCGTCGGCCCCGATCGGCAATCCGGAATCGCTAAACAATGAGGACGGTCGCACACCGGTGGCAAGACAGACCATGTCGGCGGGAAGACACCGGCCATCACGCATGAAAATCCCGTCCTTGCCAATTCTCTCGACTGCCTGATCGGTCAGAATCTCCACTCCTCGATCAGCCAGGGATTCCCGGCACAACCTCTGAACTCTGGCAGAGAACCGGTCCATAAATCCATGCCGGCAGAGGACACTCACCCGCATTGGGGCTAATCCTTCTGAACTGGCAAGATGCAGAATATTGCCGGCTATCTCGACTGCGGACGGACCGCCACCGATAATGGCAATATGCAGTGCCTGCAGTTTCCCCCGTTCAACTATTTTTTTCTGCAAGCGCAAGAGGTTTTCAATCGGTTTGACTCGGAACACCATGCCGGAGTCATCGACTGCAATGTCGTTAAAAACCTCGCTGCCGCAGTTACAGGAAAGGATATCATACTCCAGGATTTCGCCCGACTTCAGGCGGATCCTGCGCTGGTCCGCGATAATCTCCTCAGCCGTATCGAGGATAAACCGGCCCCCCCGGCCTGTGACCTCGTCGCTGGTATCGAACCGGATTTCCTCCGGCCTGTATGTGCCAGCAAGCATGCCCGGTCCCATCCCCGAATAGTAATGAACCGGGGTACTGCCGATCACATCCACCGTAAAGCCGCGCTCAATAAAACGATGGATATTCTGGAGAGTCAACAGATGGGCATGACCTCCACCAATCAGAACAAGTTTTCCCATGAGCTTTGCCTTGACATATATCTTGGAATGCAAATAGTAATCGCTATCATGTTTTCTTTATACACTGATTGAGAAAGTCAGGTATACTGCTTCAGTGTTTTTTTCACATTCCACAAAAAAATTTTTCTGGAGGATGCAACTATGGCTGAAAAAATGGAAGTCTACAAATGCTCATTGTGCGGCAATATCGTTGAAGTCCTGACTGGTGGCGCCGGTTCCCTGGTCTGCTGCGGTCAGCCGATGGCCAGAATGAAAGAGAACACCACCGACGCGGCCGTTGAAAAACATGTGCCGGTTCTGGTGCAGAAAGATGGCGGCTGGCAGGTCAATGTCGGTTCCGTTGACCACCCGATGACAGCGGAACACTTCATTGAGTGGATCGAGCTCATCGCCGGTGAAACCGTCTATCGAGCAGCGCTTAAGGCTGGCGACAAGCCCACCGCCTTCTTCCCCTGCGCCGCTACTGCTGTTTCCGCAAGAGCCTACTGCAATCTGCATGGTCTGTGGAAGGCCTGATCTCTCCCTGACAGTATTTGACCTCTAGCGCCGGCCACAGCAGATGTTCAGCTGGCGGTAGAGGTCATCAGGAATAAGCGGCTTGCTGACATAGCCGTCCATACCCGCCATCAGACATTTCTCTTTATCGCCGCTCATGGCATGCGCTGTCATGGCAATGACCGGCAGATGATTTCCGAAGACCCTGGCAGCCACCCCGGCCAGAGTTTCACCAAACTTGTCAAATCTCGGCACTGCCACCTCTTCGCAGATGCGCAGATATTCGGTTACCTGGTATCCGTCCAATCCGGGCATCTGTATATCAAGGAGCATGACATCGCAAGGGGTCTCTGAAAGCCGTTTAAGGGCCGCCAGACCATTATCCGCTTCAATGACGCTATGCCCTGCCTGTTCCAACAGTATCCGGGCCAGATCGCGATTGGTGGTGATGTCGTCAACCAGCAGGATGCGCAAAGGTTCGCCGAAGACTGGAGCCTGTCCTGAAAAAATATCATTGTCAGCATCTCCATTCATCCTGTCAAACAGCGCGGTAAAGAAGAAACAACTCCCCTGCCCCTCAGTACTCGTTACATCGATCTCGCCACCCATTATGGCGACGAGGCGTTTGCAGATGGTCAAACCAAGCCCAGTGCCGCCATGATTGCGGGTAATACTTGAATCTGCCTGATGAAAACTGTCGAAGATTTTTTCTTGCGCCGCAGCCGAAATACCCATGCCGGTATCAGTAACCGAAATTCTCACCACGACTCTGCCATCGCCTGTTTCCTCAAGTTCGTAGTCGATGACCACGCTGCCTTTACGAGTAAACTTGATGGCGTTTGCAACCAGATTGATAACAACCTGGCGCAACCGGAGATCATCTCCCTCAAGATTCACCAGAGGAGTATCACTAATATTGAGGACGAGATCGAGACCTTTATCGACCGCCTTGTTGTTCAGCACCCGGATCACGGCATTCAGCACCTGATTCAGGTTGAAGGGGCGCTCGTCGAGTTCCAGTTTCCCGGCTTCGATTTTGGAGAGATCGAGAATGTCGTTGATAATATTGAGCAGCAGTTCGGAAGAATCCTGCACAGTGGTGATGTAATGCCGCTGCACGGGCGTCAGTTCCGTGGCCAGGGTAAGATTGGTCATGCCAAGAATGGCGTTCATCGGCGTCCGGACTTCATGACTCATATTAGCCAGAAACTCACTTTTTGAGGTGTTGGCCTGCTCAGCGGCCTTCCTGGCCAGCACCATTTCCCGCTCAACACGCTTTTGATCTGTTATATCAAGCACATACTCAATCATTTGAACAAGCTTTCCGTCACTGTCGTAAAGAGGATGACCATGCACCGCCACGTTGCGTTCCTCACCCTGGCTATTCCTATGGACGTGCTCAACTATGACCTGCTTCCCCGTTCGCAGCACCTCCTGTATCGGACAGGGATGTTCATCGCCACAACAGGGATTCGCCTGGTTATGGGTCAGCTCATGGCAGGTTTTAATCAGCGGCAATCTGGAACTGAAACCAGATGCCTTGTTTGCCAAGGCAATGGAATAATCTGAAATATTGATGACGTAGAAGGGATGGGCCAAGGAATCCAGCACCGTCTCGAGAAAGATCTTCTGCTTGCCTAGCTGCCCCTCCGATGCCGTCAGAGATTTATTGGCGCTGGCAAGTTCCCGGGTGCGATCGCTCACCATGCGTTCCAGGTTTTCATTGAGCCTGTGCAATTCACCGAGAGAATGCCGGGAAAGACTGATTATCCCCAGGACAAAGAGTGCCCCGCTGATAAAAACCAAACCTACCAGCGCCTCGACGGGAAAGGGAAATTTACTTATGAGAACAATGATATACCCGACATATCCGGCAACAAAGCAATACATGAGGAAGACAAGCCCCTGCCACTTGCCCCGGTGCCCATGCGGCACGATTTTTGAGACACCGTAGCTCATCCGTATCGCCATCAGCAGCAGAACTGCTCCCCCCAGAGCTAGGGCCACAGCAACAAAAATCATCATTCAATACTCGTCGAAAAATTCAAAATTAGATATCTGAGAATCATCTGGTTCCATTTACCAGACTATCATCCCATTATCCGAATAATAGCTGGTAATATCCAGAAGTTTCTTTCATTGAAGATTTTGTTAGAGGTATTGCTCACAGCTTCATTGGCTGGGCATCGAAAAATCGTCCGACAACCGTTGACAATTGGCCTCAGAAAATACACAGTCGAGGCATGTGCCGTACGTACTTACAGATGACGGCTGATATTGCTTCAGCATGTTTGAGCCCACCATCATTTCAGTTCAGAGGAGTAAATATGATCCGACCCTGTACCCAGGTTTCCAGCCGCGACATCATCATGCTGCCTTGTTCTGGCGCCAGCAATGTCGGCCAGTTGAGCAACAATGCAGCGGCCGAACTGCAGCGTGAGGGATATGGCAAACTGCATTGCCTGGCTGACATCGGCGCTGGAATAGAATCTTTCATTACAGAAGCGAAGAAGGCCAGAATATTGATCGCCATAGACGGCTGCGAGACAGGCTGCGCCAGGCATCTCCTCGAAAAGAAAGGCATGGCATGCACGCAGCATCTGATCGTCACTGATCTCGGTATTGAGAAAAACACCGACCTGACCCCGAATCCAGAGAATCTGCCGTTGGTCAAAGACGCAATCCAGGCCTGCTGCGCTGAGGCAAAGCCCATCGTCCGGCTCGGCGGCTGCATGTGTGGCATATGAAAAAAATGACGACTGAACTACGCCATCCCCGCCTTGACAGACATGGATGCCATATCTAGGGTGTCGGGTACATTCCTTTAACCCGTTGAGATGCGGCATGGAAGGACAAGGAAGCCTGTGTCGGCAGCACTTCATGCCAATCAGGACCGGGACAGGCTGAATCTAAAAACGATATCGCAGAAGGAGACACATCATGTCGAAGATACTCATCGTTTACGCAAGTGATTACGGCAATACCGAAAAAATGGCCGGCGCCATCGCAGAGGGAGTAAAACTGGTTCCAGACGTCGAAGTTTCAGTGAAAAAAGCGGAGGATGTCAGTGCCGACGATATGACTGCCAGCGACGGCATCATCTTCGGAAGTCCCGTCCATATGGGCAGTATGGACTGGCGCGTGAAAAAACTCATCGACACCGTCTGTTCAGGGTTGTGGATGCAGGATCTGGCAGTCGGTAAAGTAGCGGGCGTCTTTGCTACGGGCAGCGGTTTTGGCGGCACAGGCGGAGGAGCGGAGCTGACCATGCTCAGCATGCTCAACAATATCGCCGAACTTGGGATGATCATTGTGCCGCTGCCAAAAAACACCCATGGCTATGCCAAAGGCGGATTGCAGTGGGGAGCATATGGCCGGACTGGGGATGAAAACCTCAATCCTGTTGGCGTCAGCGACGATGCCTTGAGTGTTGCCCGCCTGCATGGCGTGCACATCGCTCGGGTGACCAAGGCCCTGAAGGACGCTTCAGTATTTAAAGCCTGAGCAGGCGACTCTTCTCTGCGAGCGGTAGCCACAGGCCTGCCGCTCGACTCCATCCCCAATTTTTTTTTTGCAGACTACCCCAAACCCACATCCAGCCCCATCATCACCGCGAAACCCAGCATCACCCCGATAGTTGCGACATCCGAGTGTTTTTCGGCCTGGGATTCCGGGATGAGTTCTTCCGCCACCACATAAATCATCGCTCCAGCAGCAAACGACAAAGCATAGGGCAACAGAGGACGCATGGCGATGACTGCGACGGCGCCAACCACCCCGGCGACAGGCTCCACAAGGCCAGATAACTGCCCGTACCAGAAACTCTTCAGGCGCGACAATCCTTCTCGGCGCAGTGGCACCGAAACTGCCGCCCCTTCCGGAAAATTCTGAATGCCGATGCCAATGGCCAGAGCGATAGCCGCCCCAAGACTGGCCGAGGGATACCCAGCCGCCACCGCCCCGAAGGCAACGCCCACCGCCAGGCCTTCCGGTATGTTGTGCAGAGTAATCGCCATAACCAGCAGCACACTGCGCTGCCAGCTTGTCTTCACACCCTCCTGAGCCTCTCCCACCGGAAAACCGGGATGCACATGGGGCAGAATTTTGTCTACCCCCCAGAGAAATGCTCCGCCGGAGAGAAATCCGACCATTGCCGGCAACCAGGCCATCCCGCCCGCTACTTCGACCATCTCAATAGCCGGGGCAAGGAGCGACCAGAAACTGGCGGCGATCATCACCCCGGCAGCGAAGCCGAGCATCCCGTCCAGTGTTTTACGGTTTATGCTTTTGAAAAAAAAGACCAACCCGGCACCCAGAGCGGTCATCAGCCAAGTAAAGCAGGTGGCGGCAAAGGCCTGATAGACCGGGGAAAGCGACTGAAACCATGCGATCATAGAATTTCCTTCACAAATCCTCTCGGCAGGTATGTTTCAACGGCGAGCGGACCTGGGGCTATTTGTTTGAAAAAATGTAGAAATATGTCTGAAAAGGATTACACTTTCAGCATGATGTGTCAATCAAGAAGCAATCTCCCGGATCCCTTTTGAGGCCTGACATGACAGAGCAAAGATATCGTACGGAACATGACAGCATGGGCCCCGTTGCTGTTCCCGCAGAGGCCCTCTATGGTCCTCAGACCCAGCGCGCTGTCGACAATTTCACCATCTCGAACAGACGCATGCCGGCAGCCTTCATCCGCGCCCTGGCTGAAATCAAACAGGCCGCCGCCGAGACCAATACCCTCCTCGGCCTGCTCGATCAGCAACGTGGCGAGGCCATCAGTGATGCCGCGAGGGAAATTGCCGAATCACCTGACACGGAGAACTTCCCGGTTTCGGTCTTCCAGACAGGCTCGGGGACAAGCAGCAACATGAACATCAACGAGGTGATCTGCGGTCTCGCCGGGAAAAAGGGCATAGGCATGTTGGCGAACGATCATGTAAATCTCGGACAGAGCAGCAATGACGTCATCCCCTCCGCTCTTCAGCTCTCGGCGGCAGAGGAGGTCACTTCTCGACTTGGACCTGCTCTGGCCGAACTGGCCGCCTCAATCAGACGAAAAGCAGACGAACATCAGGAGGTGTTAAAAACCGGACGAACCCATCTCATGGATGCCCTGCCGATCTACCTGCATGATGAGATGGAGGCCTGGGCCATGCAGATCGATGAATGCCGGGAACGTCTGATTTCCGCCCTCCCCCGTCTGCTCCGTCTGCCTCTCGGCGGCACAGCGGTCGGTAGCGGTCTCAACTGCCATGCCGAATTTCCGGCGCGGGCGATTAGCAGGCTGTCTGAGATAACCGGCCTGGCCTGCACGTCAGCCCTCTCTTTCTTCAAAGGACTGAGTAGCCTCGATACTGTCGTCGAGCTTTCCGGACATCTCAAGACCACGGCGGTGGTCCTGACGAAAATCGCCAACGATCTGCGCTGGATGAACTCCGGCCCCCTTGCCGGCCTCGGCGAGATCACCCTGCCGGCCCTGCAACCGGGGTCGAGCATCATGCCCGCCAAGGTCAATCCGGTGATCCCTGAGGCAGTCTGCATGGCGGCCGCCCAGGTCATCGGCAACGACACCGTCATCACCTTGGCTGGCCAGGCCGGTAATTTTCAACTGAACACCATGCTGCCGCTGGCGGCGGCAAATCTGCTCGAATCCATCGATCTCCTCGCAGGCAGTGCCAAGGCACTTGCCGAAAAGGCCATCGACGGTATGCGCATCAACCGGCAGGTCATGGAACAGGCGCTGTCTCGCAATCCCATACTGGCCACCGCCCTCAACCCGGTAATCGGCTACCTGCAGGCAGCCGAACTGGCCAAGCTGGCGATGCTGCAGAACAGGCCCATTCTGGAGATTGCCATCGAAATGACCAACCTGCCGCAATCAACCCTTGAGGACCTGCTCAACCCACGAAATCTCGCTGGAGGCGGTAAAAAATAAGGCTGCCCCAGTCTCAGGTCCCACTGGGAATATGGTGATAGCCGCGCACCAATCGATAATAGTATTCACCGAGAACTTCACCATTTTTTTCGATGAAAATTCCTCGGACATTGTGAATCTTGCGCACATACCATTTAAAGTAGTCGTTTCGCTGGGTTTCGGCATCCTTTGAGATCAGCAGCATACTCCGCCCATCCAAGCTCGCAGGCGGAAACCAGTAGGCATACATCAACCCTTTCCAGCCAAAGACATGCCATGAGAGGGTCTCGTCAATTGCCCTGCGCCTCTCAGCGGCAGGCAGATCCCTGGCGTTACGGGTACGATAAAAGGCAAGGCTGCTGGCAATCTGGTAGAAATCCATGCCTACGACCAGGGGCCTCTGACCGGTCTCCTCCTCCAATCTGTCCACGATCTGGTCAACCTGCAGGGCAAGTTCAGGCCAACCTTCCTGAAAGGGTCCCCGCGCCAGCGGCACGCCTGGCAAACCCAGGGTGATATACTGCAGTCCTGCGGCATACACCAGCATGAACAAAACAGCTATCACCGGCCAGAGTTGGCGCTGCCAGCGGATAAAGCCGTCGGCTGGCAGCCGGCTTCCTAGTTCTCGCATGGTCAGGGCCATATAGGGCAAAAGCGCCAGCCAGAGAGGCCCCGTCCAATTCAGCTTCACCTCTTTGGTCAGACTGAAAAAGATGAAGATCGACAGGGGGACCAGTACCATGCAGAGGGTAAAAAGATAGGAAGACCGATCCTCACTCGAACCGCCGGATCCTGCAAGGTTATAATGTCTGCTGCCCTTCAGAAGTAGAGAAACAAAGGCAAGTACACCAGCCGGGGTGATGAGAAGGAGAATCCCGCCAAAGAGTTTGTGGCTGGAAAACACAGTCTCGGCTTTAATCCGATCCTGGCTCTGGAAGAGGAATGAGGCCCAATCGTGGTTAAAATTCCAGACGATAACCGGCAGAAAGAGGATTATTGCGAGGATCACGGCGAGATACGCATGAGGCCTGAAAAACCATGACCTGGCTCGGCGATCGACAAGCATGAAGATAAGGGCTGCCGGACCCAGCAGAATAATGGTGTATTTGGAGAGCAGACCAAGCCCCAGGCTGAACCCCACTCCCAGCCAGGCCAGGCCCTTTCCCCTGACCAGCGCGAGATGGAGATAATAGAGGAAGGCAGCCCAACAGGCGACCAGCGGCGCATCCGGGGTCATCACAAAACCGGTGCCGAAAAACATCGGCAGCAGGCTGAACAGCAGGATGCTGCGAAAAGCGATACTCCGGTTGAAACTCACCAGGGTCAGTCTGTAAACAAACACCGCGGCAACGATCCAGGCGACCAGCGCGCCGATCCGCACCCCGAATTCGCAGTCTCCAAAAATTGCTGTCCCCAGCCAGATCAGGGCTGCCACCATCGGCGGGTGGTCGAGGAAACCGATATCCATGTGCCTGGCGTAATTCCAGTAGTAGGCTTCTTCCTCAAGAATCTCAGGCAGTCCGGCATAGAGCAGTCTGAAGAAAAAAAGGCAGCAGACCACCGCCACGCCGAGATATCGCCATCTCAGCTCGCTGTTGATCCTGGCCTTTTCCTGGGTGAAAATGAAGATCATATTGCCGAGATAACCGGCAAGGGCGCCAAACAGTACAGCGGCAACGGCAATCACCTGATCGCCGACGTCAAGCAGGTTGCGGAGCAGGCCAATCCCCCCACCCCGCAGAAAAACTACAAGAAGGGCAACACACCAGAAACCCGCGCTCCGGGAGGCGGTAGGACGCAGACCAGGCAATTTCCAGATCCCGGGGAGATGCATGACACTCACAAAAACCAGGGCCTGGCCTCCGAGATAACTGAGTACATGAGCTGTGCCAAGGTCCTGTCCCTGCCGCATGAGGATCTGCAGCAGCGAATAATCTGCGCATATCCCCAGTAAGAGGGCCAGGCCGAGAAAAATCCCCTCGCCTGGCGCAGGCATAAAACGTGCCCCGACGAAGAGCAGCAACTGCCGGAGGTAATCGCCGATCACGGCTGAATTCATCTTCGATGTACCCTTATACCTGTCATGAAAGACAATGGGTATCTCGGTGACGCGCAGATCGACCTCCGCCGTGGCGAGAAGTTCGAGACCGATTTTGAAACCGCTTACCTGTCGATCCAGAGTTGCCAGCCTGAACCGCCTGACCGCGAACAACCCGGCCATCGGATCTCGCGCGTCTGTAAAAAACCGCGCAGGCAGTGTGGCCAGTTTTGAAGATATTTTTCGGGAAAGCGGCCATTCCGGCATTGCCCCGCCGGGCACATAGCGACTGCCGATGACCATGTCATGGCTGTCTCGCATCAGTGGCGCCAGCAACTCAGGAATGACCTCGGGCGGATGGCTGAGATCCGCATCCATGACCACCACATATTCACCCTCGGCTGCTTTCGCCCCGGCAATTACCGCCCCGGCTAGGCCATCGTCGGAGATGCGGTTGACAAGGCGCACGGGAAAGTCATCCTGCCATTCCCGTACCTCATCACAGGTACCGTCCGTCGAGGCATCATCAACAAAAACAACCTCGAGATCGAGATCATGATCGTCCCGCACCTTGAAGATTCTTTTCAGGAGAGGCTCAATATTGCCTGCTTCGTTCAGGGTCGGGACAATGATGGAGACAGAGGGCATGCGCTACCTTTCAGTTCGGTTTTTCATATACCCCACCAGGACGGAAGGATGGGGAGCACGGAGTATACTGGAAAGATCTCAAGATTCCCAGCTCTTCGTGACATCCACAGGTGCATGAAACCTTAAATCTTTGCCTCAGCCTGGTATCTTCTGCAGCCCCAGATCATGCATCGGCAGTATACGCGCCCCAAGACCCTTGATCTTCTGGATGGAATCCCAGGCGGCGATGGCGTCGAGATGCACGCCCGGGCAGACGGCCGGCCCGTTTGCCGGGAAGTTTTCGGCATTGCAGCAGAAACCGGTGATAACAGCCGGCCCTTGTGTCGTTTCAATGAGAACGGAGAGACCGCCGACGGTGTGCCCCGGCGAAAGAAGCACTCTGATGCCAGGTACCACTTCCAGGTCACGGTCGACCTCGACAAAGGAGGTCCCCTCTATGAAGGCGGTATCATAACGATGATCAATGGGATGCGGGTTGCGGCAGAAGGCAATCTCATCCTTATGGGCATAAAAGACTGCCCGCGGGAAGAGGGCATTGTTACCGCAATGATCATCATGGAGATGGGTGTTGATGACGATGTCGATATCCTCAACACTCAAACCTTCCTGCACCAGGCATTCGATGAGAGATTGCGGCACCAGCCCCGTTTCATCGATGAATCCCTGAGGTACAAACAATTCATTTTCGTCAAGTCCGGTATCGACCAGGATATTTCTGCCCTCACCTCTCACCAGGAAAGACCAGATAGGCAGCCAGATCCGTTTACCGTAACCCTGCTGATATGTCATGATCCCCTGGTCAGGATTGCGGACTCCGGTTAGCAGCGGTGTAATCGAGTAGCCCATATATCCTCCTCCTTTTGTCATGCAATGTCATCGCGCACCCATTGACCATCTCCCCGGCATGAGGGTAATGATTTTCTGAAAGTATAGTCAGTTCTCCATGTTCTGCCAATACTCTGAGAGTACATCAGGCATCAGGGGACGCAAAATCAGAGCGATGATCAAGAAATCCATAGCCGCACAACGAAGACAACACAAGACAGAGGGCCTGCCGTAACCTGGTTCTTCTCTAAAAAAATACGGCTGAAGAGATCTCTCCCTCCAGCCGTATTGAAGAATACAGGTATGATTTTTTTGTTATTTTTTCAGATACCCAGATACGCCGTCTTGATATGGGGATCGTTGAGCAACTGACTAGCCGGCCCCTCCAAGGCGATCCGACCATGTTCGAGGACATACCCGCGATCGCTGAGACTCAGTGAATGTTTGACATCCTGCTCGACGAGCAGCACGGTAGTGCCCTGGTTGGCTATCTTGCGTACTGTCTCGAAGATGCTCTTGATCAGGATCGGCGCCAGGCCCAGAGAGGGCTCATCGAGCATCAGCAGCTTGGGCTGGGCCATCAGACCGCGACCGATGGCCACCATCTGCTGCTCGCCTCCCGACAGGGTCAGAGCCATCTGATTCTGCCGTTCCTGCAGACGCGGCAGCAGTTCATAGACCTTCGCCAGGGTTTCGGCGACCTTGGCCTTGCCACGGGCCCGGCTGTTGTGGGCACCGATTATCAGGTTGTCGAGCACCGTCATCAGGGAAAACAGGCGCCGGCCCTCAGGCACATGGATGAGTCCGGCCTCGACGATATCTTCGGGTGGCATTTTGTGGATCGGTTTGCCGATAAAGCTGATCTCACCGCTCTCCGCCTGCATCAGGCCGGAGATGGTCCGCAGCAGGGTCGATTTGCCGCTACCATTGCCGCCGATGATGCTCACCACTTCGCCTTCTTCGATCTTCAGACTCAGGTCGAAGATGACCTGGACATCGCCGTAGCTGACATCAATATTGCGTACATCAAGAAACGACATAATCATCCCCCAGATAAGCTTTGATGACGTTGGGATCGTTGGCGACCTGATCCGGTGTGCCTTCGGCGATTTTTTTGCCGAACTGGATAACCACGACCCGGTCGGAAAGAGCCATAATGGCCCGCATGATATGCTCGATGAGCAGGATGGTCACGCCGCTTTCCCGGATCTTCCTGATCATCTCCACCACCTCATCGACCTCTGATGGCCGCAGGCCGGCCATGACCTCATCGAGCAGCAGCAGCTGCGGTTCAGTGGCCAGGGCCCGGGCGACTTCAAGGCGCTTGCGGTCGGCTATGGTCAGGTTGCCGGCAAGGAGATCCTTCTTGTCATCCAGATTCAAGAACTTCAGCACCTTCAAGGCCTTGTCCTCGGCCTCCGAGCGCCGCTTGCAGGTGGCGAAACTGCCGACAGTGACATTGTAGAGTACGGTCTTTGAGGCAAAGGGCTTAACGATCTGGAAAGTCCGCCCCAGGCCCTTCTTACAGAGATCCCAGGGTTTCTTGCCGTTAATGTTTTCGCCCTGGAAGAAGATCCGGCCGGAGGTCGGGGTGTAGACCCCGGCGATACAGTTGAAGGCCGTCGATTTGCCGGCACCGTTTGGCCCGATCAGACCCATGATTTCACCGGGGGCGATCTCCATACTGAGATTGTCGATGGCCCGCAGGCCACCGAATTCCATAGTCATTCCTTCTATTTTCAGTATCATGCCGTCCTCCTGTCACTGCTCAATCGATCGATGACCCAGTGGTACAGCCGGGTCAGGGGTTCCTGCAGACCGCGTGGCTGGAAGGTCATGACCAGGATCAGGATGACACCGAAGATGATCAAGTGCAGCCCCGGCAGGGTGTCGCCGAAGTAAATGCGGGAGAAATCGCTCACCGGTCGGAGCAGCATGGCCCCGAGCACCGGACCAGCGATCGAGCCTCGGCCGCCGATCAGGGCGATGAAAGCGATCTCAAACGACAGATCGAGGGAAATAACACTCTTCGGATGGATATAGAGATTGAGCTGGGCGTAAAAAGTGCCGGCCAGGGCGGTCAGAAAAGAACTCATGGCCATGGCGATCAGCTTCGCCCGAGCCACGTTGATTCCAAGCGCCATGGCTGCCTCGGGTTCCTCGCCGCCGGCATTGAGATAATAGCCGAGCTTCGAACGGGAGATGAAGGCGGTCAGCATCAGGACCACGACCAACATCACCAGGATGATGTAATAATAAGGCTCCTTGTCAGCAAACAGCATCTTGCCAAGACCAAACCCAAGCGGCGGAATCTGCAGGCCACGGGGACCATTGAGGGCGAAGGGGCCGATCTTGTCGATGTTCTCGACCATGACCCGGAATCCTTCCGCGAAGGCGATGGTGGCCAGGGCAAAGTAGGCCCCTCGCATCTTGAAGGTCGGCAGGCCGATCAGCACGCCGACGATCATGGCCAGGACGCCGCCGACGATCATCCCCAGCCAGGGGCTGATGCCGTACTGGAGAGAGAGGATGGTCGAGGTATAGGCGCCGATGCCGAGGAAGGCGGAGTGGCCAAGGGGCAGAACCCCGGCAAAGCCGCCGACCAGGTTCCAACTGGTAGTCAGGTAGGCGTAGAAGAGCAGGACGATCAAAATGTGCATATACGTGGCGCTCTGGACCGCCAGAGGCAGGGCCAGGGCCAGGGCCAGGAGGGCCAGCGGTGCACAGCGTTCTAAGGTCTTTCGTGTCATGGGCTTTCCTTTTTTTGCAGGTACAGAGAATTACCAATCGTTCTTCACGCCGAAAAGGCCAGCCGGCTTGACGAACAGGACCAGGAGAAAGAGGCCGTAGACGATGGCCTCGGCCCAGGTGGCCGCCATGAACTGTGGGGCAATCGATTCTATCAGGCCGATGATGATGCCGCCGAGCAGGGCGCCGCCGATGCTGCCCAGTCCTCCCAGAACCACAATGATGAAGCATTTGATGTCAAAGAGGACACCCACCGTGGGAAAGACATTATTGAAGGGGACCAGGGTTACCGCCGCCACGCCGGCAGTGGCCGTGCCGATGCCGAAGGCCAGATTGTAGATCTTGTAGGCGTTGATGCCCATCAGGCTGGCCGCTTCCCGGTCCAGGCTGGTAGCCCGGATGGCCCGGCCGGTATCGGTTTTCTGCAGAAAGAGATAGACAGCCAGGGTGGTCAGTACCGCTGCCCCGAATCCCCAGAGTTTGGGGACGCTGAGCATGAATTCGCCGATCTCGAGCATCTTGCCGCGCAGCGGATTGTCCTGGAGGGTCCGATACTGTGGTCCGAAGATCAGCAGGGTGAGGTTATCGAGGATATACCAGACCCCGGTGGTAACGATGATGACGGTGATTGGCTCCCGGACATTCTTTTCGGCCTTGAAGATCGGCTTGATAACGATATCCTGGAGGAAATAGCCGAAAACGAACATGATCGGCACGACGATGACGAGAGCGACATAGGGATGCAGTCCGCTCAGGGTGATGGTCCAGTAGGCCACATACATGCTGACCATCAACAGGGAGCCATGGGCGAAGTTGATGACCTTGAGCACCCCGAAGATCAGGGTCAGACCGAGGGCGGCCAGACCATAAATGGAGCCCATCAATATGCCGTTGATCGCATCTTCAAGTATATACAACATGGAAGTCTCCCCAGTACCGGTTGTCGGTTGCGGCAGGCAATGAACCGCCTGCCGCATGATTCATCTCAGAGAAACTGAGCTTATTTGACGTCCATCGGGAAGACCGGGGTGTAGCCGGCGCGACGGGCTGTCTTGGGCCAGACGGTGATGCGCTCCAAGCCCTTGCCGACATCGTTGACCTGGACAATGACCAGGGCGGCGTGTTTGTTCTGACCGGTCTGATCGAAGGCGACCTTGTCATAACCAACGATCATGCCGGGACCGCTGCTCAGGTCGGTGGCGCGCAGGGCCTCGATGATCTTGGCTGGTTCAAGAGAGGCGGATCGCTCAAGGGCGTCTTTGATGACATACATGGCAAGATAGGCATCAACTGCCTCGCCGGAAAAGTTCTGGCCGAATTTTGCCTTGTATTTCTCGTTGGCTTCCTTGGCACCTGGCTTGTTTACATCGGTCTCCCACTCGACGATATCGAAGATCTGGGTGGCGTTTTTGCCGGTTGCCTTCAGGAAGGAAGGATCGGCATGGCCGCCACCACTGCCGATGATGGCCTTGAGCTTGACGTTGTATTCAGCGATGGTGTTGGTCAGAAGGATGGCATCGGCGGCGTTGGAAACCAGCATCAGAACGTCTGGCCGGGCCCGCTTGATCTTCTGGACGACCGGGCTCAGGTCGGTTGAAGTCGATGGATACGGCTCATCAAGGACAACCTCGTAGCCGGCCTTCTTGGCCAATTCTTTCCACTGGGTGGCAAAACCGGTACCCCAGTCACCATTTTCATAGACAAAGGCCACCTTTTTAATCGGCGAGTTGAACTCGGTCTCCATATCCTTAAGGAAGGCGAACTGGTCACGAGTCCACCAGGAATCCTTGGCGGCGATACGGAAAACGGTCTTGAAACCCTGCTCGGTGATTTTGTCGGCCACGGATACCGGAACGACAAAGGGGATACCGTAGCGCTCGGCCACGGCGGTGGTCGGATAGGTGACGGCCGAGTTCCAGCAGCCGCTCAGGATGTGCACCTTTTCAGTATTGATAAGGCGTTCGGCCTCGGCCACACCCTTCTCCGGTTTCGACTCTGAATCGGCGTAGATGAGTTCCAACTTCATCCCGCCAAGGGATTTGATGCCGCCCGCAGCGTTAATCTCTTCGACGGCCATTTCGCGGGCCGCCTTTCCCTGCTGACCAAGAGACGCGGACGGGCCTGACATCGGTTCAATGTTGCCAATCTTGACATTCTCAGCCTGAGCCAAGAGCGCTGTACCGATAAGCAGGGAAAAAGCGACAACTGGAACCGCGATCTTTTCTAGAATTTTCATACACCCCTCACGTTTTGAAATTTCAGCCACCATTGGCGCGCCGTGATCACCCGAAAACCCAGGCGGAAATTTACCTGTTTCGGGCGAAAAGGAAGTTTTCCCCTTGTTCTCCGGGAAGACACTCTCAATTGAGGTCAACGCAAAGAATGTGCCAGACGGCCGAGGATAATTTTCTGTTCTATTTTAATGGCTTGGGAAAAATCTACCAGTTCATCAGGTGCTGGAGCAAAGAAGGCGTCAACCACCGCCGTCAACCCTGGTTGACATTGTCAATCAGGGTTGACGGCGAATGACTACGTTGAAACTGCAGGAGGTATCATTTTTGGCCAGACGGCCTTCCCAATCAGGTTCTGAACTGCTGGCTCGTCTTTGCCGAACTATCGGCCAGTTCCTGTATGGTCTCAGATGTCCGGAAAATTGAAATAATGGCCTCATCCACCTGCACAGCCGCATCGGTAACGGTATTCGCCATTTTTGCCATATCATCCGCATATGTTGCCGCTTTTGATACTTTTTCATTTGAATAGCCGAGCTTTTCCGAGGCGGAAGCAAGCGATTGGGCAATTTCACTGACTGTCGCCGACTGTTCCTCAACGGCACTGGCAATCGTGGCAACCACCCCGCTATTCTGGGAGACGAGTTCAGCGGCCTCTTTTATCCCATCAATAGTGGTCTTGGTTACTTTCTGCACATGATCGATGCGGCTCTGAATCTCTGTCGCCGCACTGGCCGTCTGTTTGGCAAGTTCTTTGATTTCGTTGGCAACAACGGCAAATCCCTTGCCCGCTTCGCCTGCCCGGGCGGCTTCGATTGTGGCATTAAGGGCCAGCAGATTCACCTGATCGGAGATTGCGGTTATAGTTTCCGTAACTTTACTGATATCCTCACCCGCCTGTCCAAGGACATAAACCTCCGCTTCAAGTTCTTCCATTTTTTTCTTTGCTTTTTCCGTATTGCTATGCGCTTTTCCCGATGTTTCGGCAATCTCAGTAACCGTTGAGGTAAGCTCCTCGATTGCTGAGGTGACTGCGTGGATATTGCCGGTGGAATCTTCCATGATAAGGGAGATTTCATTCATGTCCCGGCTCATATAACCGGCAGATCGGAAAACAGTTTGAGAAATCCCCTTTGTCGCAGAGGCCTTCTCTTGAATAATCTTGATCAATGCATGAATTGATCTGGCAGAGCCGTTGAGCTTCTCGGCATCACTTTGCAGATTTTTGATTATTCCCTGCAGGTTACCGACAAAAATATTGAAAAATCTGCAGACCTTCCCGGTTTCATCGTCGGCTGTGACCTCGAGCCTCTGCCTGAGATCGGCATCTCCGGAACTGATGTTCTCAAGTCCTATGGCGACACGCTGAACGGGTTTGCCGATGAGGTTGGAAATGATCATCGCGCCGATCGTAGCCATGATGATCACCACGACAACTATCGAAATAAAGAGTATGCCAATGTTGCGAATTTTTCCATCCGCTTTTAAGGCTATGTCCGTTAACAGGGTCTCTGCTTTTTTATCATCCGGATTGAGTTGACCGCCCTTCTGTATCTCCTGCACGACCTGACGAAAATCACTGAGCGATGTATCCTTGTAATCATTAAGGAAATACAGAGCCAATATGGTCATGATAATACCGAAGGCTATCGTTGACGGGATAACAAATCCGGAGATCTTTACTCTGATGGACAAGTCTTTAAGAAATTGCAGCATGATTATTTCCTTCCTTGTAGATGATGGTGGCAAAAAATCACAACCTGAATGTGGTCTTCAGCTCATTTTGTTGAAGAGGCACTGTATGGACTGAGCCAAGCTATCTTTTTCACGGAATTTTCGCAAGATATTCTCGATCAGGAGAGATAGGCGAAGCGGGACAGCGGCGGCACGATTTGGGACTATGCTGCCCTGTCTCTCCTACATCGACTCCTGCTCGTTCTTGCCGGAGTCGCGCTTTTTCAGGCGCTTGTGCAGGGCCTGGCGGGAGACGCCAAGCAGTTGCGCCGCTTTGTTCTGATTGTTCTGAGTTGAACTGAGTGCCACATCAACGGCATAATCGGCGAGTTCCTCAAGGGTCGGGAAATGGCCGAAAAGACCTTCCAGCGGATTGGCTGCCGTCGCCAGAATCCGGCTGCCCATGATCGACACCGCCTCGCCGAGCCTCTCGGCAATCAATCCCTCCTCAATCCAGCCGCTGTCGCAGCGGGCCACGGCATCGGAAATATAGGCTTTGAGTTCACGGATATTGCCCCAGAAGGCATGCCGCTGCAGCAGAGCCACAGCCTCTCTACTTATTTCCGGCACCGCTCTGTGCATGGCTTTGGCAGCCGAAGCCACGAGGTAATCAACGAGTAGCGGGATATCCTCACGACGGTCGCGCAGGGGCGGCAGGCGGATAAGATGGGTACTCAGGCGATAATAGAGATCCATGCGGAATCGCCCTTCCTGCACCGCCAGTTTGCTGAGATCCTTGTTGGCGGCGGTGATCACCCGGGCCAGGCACTGCTTGGGCTGATCGGAACCGAGCGGATAGTAGATCTTCTCCTGCAGCAGGCGCAGCAACTTGACCTGGGAGACCTCACTCAGGTCGCCGATTTCATCGAGGAAGATCGTCCCGCCCCGGGCCTTCTCCAACAGCCCCGGCCGACTGCCATCAGCCCCGGTGTAGGCCCCCCGGACATGACCGAACAGGGTATCGGAGAGCAGCGTGTCATCAAGACCCGAAATATCGACCGCGACGAATTCGCCGGGTAGTCCGCTGACCTCGTGGATAGCCCTGGCAATCAACTCCTTGCCGGAACCGGTCTCGCCCAGGATCAACGTCGGCAGGCCGCTGCCGGCAATCGATTCGATATACTGAAAGATGCCGAACATCACCGGATCCTGGGTGATAATCGGTTTGAAGGCCGGATTGGCATGCGGCCCCGGATCAAAGGAAATCCCCTTGAGAGACATCACCTCATTGCGCAGCAGACCGATTTCCAGGGCATTGCGCAGGGCCGAGCTGAACATCTTCAGGTCGATAGGCTTCACCAGATAATCATGGGCACCAAGACGCAGGCATTCAACCGCTGTTTCGATCTCCGAATTGGCGGTAATGATGATCACCGGAATCTGGGGTTTCTTGGCCTTCATCTCCCGCAGCACGTCCTGCCCGGACATGTTCGGCATATTGAGATCGAGAAAAAGGATCGGGGCGTTCATCCCCTCGAGTGCTTCGAGCACCCGACGGCTGTCATTGAGCGTCGTTACATTTCTGATGCCCATCGAGGTCAGGAGCAGGCTGTACGCGTCGAGTTCAGACTGCTCGTCATCGACCAGCAGGATCTGGCAGTGTTTCATTTTTGTTGTAATCATTGCACGCCTACCGCCGCCATTTTTTGCAATTTGATGGTGAAACGGGCACCAGTCGGCGTATTTGCCGCCAACAGTTCTCCGCCCATTTCCTTTTCTACTATCATTTTCGACATATATAACCCCATTCCGGTTCCGGACGAGGCCCCTTTGGTGGTGTAGTAGGGATTGAAGATCTGCGGCAGGAGGTGTTCGGGAATACCGCAGCCACTGTCAATAATATCGATGGTGACCTCTTCTTCACCCCCTGCCACGGTGATATCGATGGTCTGGGCCGAAGTATCCCCTTCATCCCGTCTGTTTTCCAGGATCGCGTCCCTGGCATTGGCCAGGATATTCACCAGGACATGGACAAATTCCCCTTGGTAGCCAAGGACGACAATCGCTTCAGGACCCGCATTGTTCTTCACCGAGAGGGTGATATTGCCGTGTTTCATCTGTGCTTCCATCAGTTTGACGGCGCTGATGATCACCCCGAAGACATCTACCGGCCCCTTTTTCTTCGCCGGTCTGAAGAAATTACGGAAATCGTCGATGGTCTTCGACATAAACTGGATCTGGCCGTTTGCTCCGGCCACCAGCTTATCGATCAGCGGTTTGGTCAGCAGATTGTTGTATTGGGCGGCCTCGAGGCTGGAGATATAGGTAGACAGGGTATTGAGGGGTTGCCTCCACTGGTGGGCGATAGCCCCGAGCATCTCGCCGACCGCAGCCAGCTTCTGAGCCTGCATCAGCTGCCCCTCGGCATCGACCCGCTTGGAGATATCCCGGATGCTCGACAAGGTCAGTTCCTCGTCATTGAGGGTAAAGATCTTCAGATTGACCGAGGCCGGAAATTCGCTGCCGTCGGAACGGCTGAACGACCACCGGAAAAACTGCTGCTCGCCTTTACGGGAATTATCGATGATCCTGCCGATACTGTCGCTGCTCAGGGAACCATCAGGCTGATAGGCGGGTGAGAGGTCGAGCATGGTCTTTTCGAGGATCTCATCGCGGGTCAGACCGAATATCTCTTCTGCCTTGTGATTGCATTCGGTATGCTGCAGCCCCTTGCTGATCAGGATAGCGTCATTGGCCACATTGAAAAGCGTCTGATAATAGGTCTCTACTTCTTTTCTCTTGGTGATATTCCATTCAAGGTCCTTGTTGATCCCCGTCATCTCGATCTGGTGCTGCTGGACAGCGGAACTGTAGCGTTTGCTGAACATGAAGAGGACAAGACCGCTGCCGCCAAGGCCAACGAGGGCAATCATGGCAAGGATGCCCAGGACTCTCAGGACCATCTCCAAGGCGAAAATCATGGTTGTCTCGCGGGTCATGGAGTAGGCCTCGACATACGGCACGGTGAGACAGAGAAACCAGTCCGAGTTGGCGATCAGGCGATAGGAAAGAATGGTTTTCCCTTTCTCGCCAGAGACATACATAATATTCCCCTCGTTGTTTTCCTTGAACACATCGAGCTTACCCCCGGCGAGATCAGGTTCAATGGCCTGGAGATTGGCCCGCATTACATAGTCATTGTTGGGATGAACAAGGATTGTGCCGCTCCGTTCGACGAGGAAAGCAAATCCCGTTTTACTGACCTTCAGGTTGAGAACATTGTGCAACAGGGTATCAAGGACCGTGTCCGCCCCCATCACCCCACGCAATCTACCGTTCCTGATCAAGGGTTTCACCAGGGCGATAACCAGCTTGTTGGTGACCAGATCGATATAGGGAGTGGTAAAACTGGTGGTGCCGGTCTTGACGGCCCGCAGATACCACGGCCGCAGGCGGGGATCATAACCCGGTGGCGGAATCCAGTCCGCCCCATCAATAAGAACTCCTGTATTTTCACCAATATAGACATCACTGAAGGGGCCTGCGCGCATGGCCATCTTCAAAGGCCCCATGGTCATTTCATTCTGTCCCAGAAGGTCCGACGGTACAGAAGCGGCGGTGGCGTCCAGGATCTTCATCTGCTGGTTCAGCCACAGTTCGACGACGCTGGCGGTCTTTGCTGCCAGATCCTTCTGCTGTGCAACGATGGTCTTTTCAACAATATGCTGGGTAATCCGGTAATTCACCGCCACCGCCGCGAGGACCACAGCAGACAGCACCGTCATGATGACGATCGATTTTCTGATCTTGATATTCATAGTGTAGCTGCCCTAATGGCGAGTCCGTTCTATTTCTTTTCTGGCTCCGACTGTTCGTCTCCAAGCGCCTTCACACCGAGGGTCTCGATGAGCCTGTTCATATTGGTCGTTTTCAGGTTCATCCCTCCCTCCGAGGTCGGAAGCAGGATTATCCTTTTGCCCTGCAGCGCCTCGGCGACAGCCAGTTTGACCATGGTTTCACCGCCACCTCCGGCCAGGGCCTTGTTCATCTGTTCGATACCCTGGGCCTCAGCCTTGCCTTCAGCCATGATGGCCTCCGCCAGGTATTTCTGTTTTTCATAGTGGGCATCGGCCTCGATCTTGGCCTTCAGGAAAGCGCCATCGGCATCGGCGACCATCTTGTTGACTTCGCCTTTTGCCTCCTCCAGTATTTTCTTGTATTCTTCAAGAGCGGCATGCTGGGCCGACTTGTTCTGTTCCATCTGCTGATCGGCCACTTTTTTATCCTCGATGGCCTTCTGGTACTCGGCATTGAAACGGTAGTCCTTGGTCAGCACCTTCTCCACGATAATGCCATACGGCCCGAGCATCTCCTGGAGGGTCTCCTTAGACTGTTCGGATTTAGCGGCCCGTTTGTCTGCGACATAAAACTCCTCGGTCTTCAGCGAACCGAAGATATCCCGGGGCTTACTGCGGGCGATGGTGCGCACCACCTTCTCTCGCAGGGTATCGTTATCGGTGGCCACATGCTGGAGTATGAAAGGGGCCTTTTCCGGATCGATACGGTAGACGATGATCACATCGAGGCTGATATCATTGCCGTCAATGGTCTTGAACAGCAGGTCATCCTTCGTCGGCCGGTTGCCGCGATCGGCCTGAATGGTCATTTCCAGGTTCTGCAGTTTGATATCGAAGGTGTGCCAGTCATTGATGATCGGCAGAAAGAAGGTGGTCGAGCCAGGGGCATACGATCGGTTCTCCACCCCCTTCTCGCCCCACAGGGCAATCTTCTTTGTCCGCACCCCAACCTCGGTCTTGCCGGTGGTGTGCGGAATACAGCCGGACAGGGTAAATACGCTGAACAGCAGAATCAACACGGATGAGATCTTCATTGGTTGCCTCCTTCGCGGACTTCAAAAAGCTGCAGGGTT
>JFJP01037708.1_pt1 | contig 27317 bp, 23 predicted proteins | sample 431651 | NCBI WGS metagenome assembly JFJP01 (sample SAMN02602958, study PRJNA72255) | Microbial mat metagenome, whole genome shotgun sequencing project. | biome: fresh water; feature: sink hole; material: water; isolation source: purple microbial (photo- and chemosynthetic) mats found in...
AGCTATCGGGATGAGCTATCTCGCCAAATTATGCGCTCTAACCTCCCGATAGCTATCGGGATGAGCTATCTCGCCAAATTATGCGCTCTAATCTCCCGATAGCTATCGGGATGAGCTATCTCGCCAAAGAGCATTTCTTAAACCATTCTTTTTGCGGGTGCAAATATAAACAGTTTGTTACAAATAAGCAATAAGTTTTTTAGTTTCAATATTTTTTCTATATTGCAGAAATAGTAATATATACAGAATAATTTATAACAATGAGGTACAAGTTCGAATTGGAATACACTCTAAACTGTTCTCCTAAAGTGCTTTTTTCTCGTCTGAGTACACCGGAAGGCTTAGGTGAATGGTTTGCGGAGAAGGTAAATGTGGAAGGCGATCTCTTCTCCTTTTTCTGGAATAATTCCGAATCGAAAGCGCGGCTATCTGCTGTAAAAGATAACAAGCTGGTGAGATTTGAGTGGGAAGGGGTGGAAGATGAAGAAACAAATTATTTTGAATTCAGAATAAATATAGATGAACTGACTGGCGACCTTGCCCTTATAATTTATGATTTTGCCGAGCCGGAGGAAAAAGAGGATTCTGTTTTCCTGTGGGATTCGCAGATCACAGATCTTAAAAGAGCTCTGGGAATTTGATTTACTGACCAGTTAATTACACTTTTTTTTCTTACAGCTACCATGTATGGCCATAAACCATAACATTTTCTTTTTGCTTAAAAAGAAAGGACAAAAGAAAAAAATCAAGTAGTTTTGTCATCTAATTCAAAAAAGCGGTGAAGAAGGTTGATAGTTTCGTATTAAAATCATTTGTTGGTCCGCTGATATTCACATTTTTTATTGTGCTTATCATTCTGATTCTCCAGTTCCTGTGGATGTATGTAGATGAACTGGCAGGAAAAGGACTCGATTTTAAGATTCTGTCGGAACTGCTCTACCATTTTGCTCTTACTTTCGTACCGACAGCCCTTCCCCTGGCTATTTTACTTGCTTCGCTGATGACATTTGGAAACATGGGGGAGTTCAGTGAACTTACTGCTCTTAAATCATCCGGCATTCCTCTTCAAAGGATCATGAGACCTCTGATTTTTATGATTTCTGTTATTGCTGTAGTTTCCTTTTTCTTTTCAAATAACGTTCTTCCATACTCTACTGCCAAGGCAAGAACCCTTCTTTACGACATACGACGTAAAAAACCAGATATAAATATCCAGGCAGGCACCTTCTACAATGGAGTACCTGACTTCAGTATTAAAATAACAACAAAAGATCCTGTAACAAACCGCCTCGATAATCTCATCATTTACGATCATCGTGACAGAAGAGGCAACACCTCGGTTATCTTAGCCGATTCAGGATATATGAAAGCAACTCCGGATGGTACAGGATTAATAATGACTCTTTTTAACGGATACTCCTTCAATGAGATAGAGGAACGGAATGTTAGCATGGCAGCCCGAAAATATCCTTCAAGAAAAGACTACTTTAAAGAACAGACAATAGTTATTTCACTAATCGGATTTGACCTGGAAAGAAGTGAAGAGGGTCTTTTCAAATCAAATTCCGCAATGTTAAATATTTCACAATTGACCTTCTATATTGACTCCCTGAATGAAAGATACACTGAAAGACAAAATAACCAGTTTAAGGAATTCAACGACACAAAGGTATATACTCAAAACAAAGAGACATTCCGTGCCTTCGATGTGAAGATGAATGATACGATAACCAAACCTCAGGAGTTCAACATAAAAGCCCTTCTTGACTCACTGTCAACTATGGATAAAAGAAGTGTGATATCAAGAGCCATCTCAAATCTTAAGGAGGGAAACAGTTTTCTTGCCCAGAGAAATGAATCGGTATACTATGAAATAAAAGCGATCAGACGATATGAGGTGGAGTGGAACAAAAAGCTGACAATGTCGTTTGCATGCCTGGTATTTTTCTTTATAGGAGCTCCACTGGGAGCTATTATTAGGAAAGGAGGTCTGGGTACTCCGGCCGTTATTTCAATTTTCTTCTTTGTGATCTATTATGTAATATCACTCTCGGGCCAGAAGATGGTAGAAGAGAATGTTGTAGGTACATTCGCTGGAATGTGGGCTGCTTCATATATCCTGCTGCCGATTGGCATCTTCCTTACTTACAAAGCAACGACCGATTCTGTAATTATGAACATAGATACTTATTTCCTGTTTTTCAAAAAAATTAAGGATTACATTTTCAAGGTCAGCATTGACGGTACAGATAAAAAACCGGTATCAAACTAATTATTTTTATAAAATCATGGATGTTAAACTAAATACGATTGAAGAGGCAATAGAGGATATTAAAAGTGGAAAGCTTTTAATTGTTGTTGACGATGAGGACCGTGAGAATGAGGGTGATTTTATATGCTCTGCCGAATTAATAACTCCTGAGATCGTTAATTTCATGGCTAAGCATGGGCGTGGACTGATATGTGCTGCATTGCCCGAAGAGAGATGTGAAGAACTGGAACTAAATCTTATGGTTGGCAATAATACCTCACTTCACGAAACACAGTTCACAGTATCTGTCGACTTACTTAATGAAGAGACCAGTACAGGTGTATCTGCCAGGGACAGGGCTCTAACCATCAAGTCGCTCGTCGATCCATCAACAAAACCGTATGATCTTGGACGGCCAGGACATATTTTTCCACTCAAGGCAAAGGCAAAAGGGGTACTTAGAAGAGCCGGCCACACCGAAGCTGTTGTCGACCTTACCCGGCTGGCCGGTTTGCTTCCAGGAGGTGCACTGGTTGAGATCCTGAACGATGACGGTACAATGGCGCGACTCGATGATCTGCTAATTCTCAGTCAGAAATTCAATATCAAAATAATTGCTATTAAAGATCTTATCACATATACTCTTCAAAGAGACACTATAATAGAAAAGGGAGATAGAGTAAGGCTTCCAACTGAAAAAGGCGATTTTGAATTTATTCCTTTCCGCCAGATAAGTAACGGATTGGAACATGCAGCTCTTGTTAAAGGAACATGGACAAAAGACGAGCCGGTTATGGTAAGGCTACATTCCTCATGCTTCACCGGTGATATTTTCGGATCACTGCGCTGCGACTGTGGCCCGCAACTGAAAATGGCCATGGAAATGGTTGAAAATGAAGGGAAAGGGGTAGTGATATATCTTAGCCAGGAAGGTAGAGGCATCGGACTTCTCAATAAGATAAAAACATACCGGCTACAGGATGAAGGAATGGATACTGTTCAGGCTAACCTGAAGCTTGGATTTCGCGAAGACGAAAGAGACTATGGTGTCGGGGCAAGTATCATGAGAGAACTGGGACTTGGAAAAGTAAAGCTGATATCCAATAACCCTGTAAAAAGAGCCGGACTGGAAGGTTATGGCATTAAGATAGTAGAAACAATTCCTCTTATTATAAAATCAAACCCTCATAATAAGTTTTATCTCGAGACTAAAGCAAATAAGATGGGTCACGACCTTACCTGTTATAAAAACGTTGGCAAGGATTGATATTTTTTATATGTTTACATAACAAAATTTATGAATGGTTATAACATTGCAGGAGTCGTAACTATCCCCGACAAACCTGCCGGTAGAGGAAGAAAACTTACCAGGTCTGCTGTAAGGGAATTTGCAGAATTCAGTTCTCTTCCCATAATGCAGCCAGCCAGTCTTAAAGATCCTGATTTCATTGAAGACCTGAAAAGTCTCAAGGCAGATCTCTTTATAGTTGTCGCTTTCAGAATGCTTCCTGAAGTAATCTGGAAAATCCCTTCAATAGGCACAATTAATCTTCATGCATCATTATTACCCGATTACCGGGGTGCTGCACCTATCAATCATGTTTTAATAAATGGAGAAACAATTACAGGTGTTACAACATTCTTAATTGATGATAAGATAGATACCGGGAAAATACTTCTCAGAGACGAAGTACATATATATCCTTTTGAAAACGCCGGTGATCTTCATGACAGGTTAATGCGCCTGGGCTCGCGACTTGTAATAAAAACAATTTCTGATATTGCAGAGAATAAGATAAAGCCCATTGCACAGGATAAGCTTACTATACCGGGGAAAGCATTGAATATTGCCCCCAAAATCCATCCGAATGACTGCCTGATCAACTGGAATAACGAAACCAGCAGGGTACATAACCTTGTCAGAGGTCTTTCCCCATACCCGGGAGCAAGATCATCATTCTTTAATAATACTGCTTCCTGCTCATTTAAAGTAATGGAAAGCCAGATGGAGATTTGCACACATGATCTTAAGCCTGGCGAGATCTTTTCAGATGGGAAACATTTCATAAAAGTGGCCTGTACAGATGGTTTTATAAGTATTATAAGCATCCATCTGGAAGGTAAAAAAAGAATGAATACCCTCGAATTCCTGAGAGGTTTCAGGATAGAAGATTATAAAATCAGAGTTAGTTAACAGGCTTCATAGTACGCAACCATAGCTTACTTCCAACCTCAGGTTCATTCCCTGCTGCCATCCTGTTAAGCTCATAAAGAGATTTTTGTTTTATTCCATATTGCTGTGAGATCAGGTACATCGATTCCCCCTCTGCAACTATATGAGTATCTTTTCCGGGCTCAGCTTTATCTCTTTTAGGCTGCAGATATAAAATCTGTCCGGGTACAGGAATAAAGTCATTATCTAGCTCATTGTATTTCGCAAGCTCCCACTTTAATAAATTGAACTCGCTGTCGAGCTTCTCTTTCGTGTCGCCATCCTTCACAATTATATATTGTATCCTGTTTGTCTCCATTACTCTTACAACACGTGACACAACCATCTCATTATCATCTGTTTGATAAACAGTGTTTCCTCCACTTATTTTTGCTGAGCCAGCTGCTGATCCGGATGAAGCTACATCTTTTGAGGCGCTGCTACCGGAAGAAATACCGACCTGATCATAGTACCAGAGATTATTCTCCTCTATTTTTCTGATAAGCATATTAGCATAGTCGGGATTGGTAGCATATCCTGCTTTTTTCAGCCCTCTTGCCCAGGCTTTATAATCGTGATTATCAAGATCAAATAAAAACCTGTACCGTGAACCTGAAGTAAGAAAATCCGAATGATCATAGAACGACTCCTCAGGTTTCCTGTATTTTCTGAAACATTCATTTCTGCTGTCATCGTGGTGTCTGACTGTCTGACCTTTCCAATCGCTGTGGCACTTGATCCCAAAGTGATTATTCGCATCACGGGCCAGTGTGCTCCTGCCAAAGTCCGACTCAATCATTCCCTGGGCCAGGGTTATACTGGCAGGAACACCGGATCTCTTCATTTCACTTATTGAAATGTCTTTATACATTGATATATAATCTTCAGCCGGCTGCCCGGAAGTCGATGGCGAAACAACCGGTTTATATACGGTGCAGGAAAACAAACCGGCAACCAGCGTAAGATTAAGAAAAAAGACTAACTTGTTATAAATCATAATTACCTGTACTATAGTGAGTTATATAAAGTATCAAAAATACTTTTAATGTTTAAAGTTATAAAAACAATTAAATTAAAGAGCCTCCAGCCTAATACCCTTTATTCACAAGCTCCATCTATTATTTAACAATAATTGCTAAATTTGTAACCCATACTGAATAAGTGCGTTATGATAAAAACCAATAATATATCCTTTACATACCAGGAATATGAAAACCAGGAGGAGCTGACTCCTGATGACAGGGCTCTGATCTCTGCAGCCAGGGAGATTGCTTTAAAAGCCTACGCCCCCTATTCAGGGTTCCGGGTCGGAGCAGCAATACGACTTGAAAGTGGTACAATTGTAAAAGGATCAAATGTTGAAAATGCCGCATTCCCGTCAGGCATCTGCGCAGAGAGAAATGCTTTTGCGAACTCCGTCTCTAATTATGCCGGTGAAAAGCCTGTTGCGGTGGCAATAGCGGCAATGAATGAACATGGTCTGACAGAAGAACCGGTTACTCCCTGTGGAAATTGCCGCCAGGTTATTGCAGAGGAGGAGTCTAGATGCGGTCATAAGATCAGGATAATTCTGTCAGGAAAGACGCGAACGATAATAATTGAAAGCATAAGCTCCCTCCTTCCGCTTCACTTTGATAATAGTTGTTTAACTACTAAGATTCGCTGACAATAAGCTGGAAACCAGCACCATGGATATTCTTAATTATCAGTGAAGGATCAGCCGATAAAAACTTCCGGAGCTTTGTTATATATACATCCATACTTCTGGCAGTAAAATAGTCATCAGAACCCCATATTTTTTTTAAGGCTTTCTCCCTGCTAATAAGCATGTTAGGATTAACAGCAAGCAATTCCAGGAGCTGGGCCTCCTTGGGTGACATTTTTATCTCCACATCACCTATATTCAGAGTGCGTAACCTGGAGTTAAACTGGAACTTACCGACAGTATATATATCCTTCGTGGCAGATTGAAAATCGCGTCGGGCAAGAATAGCTTTTATCTTAGCCAGCAAAATATCTGTATCAAATGGCTTTGTAATATAATCATCCCCTCCTGCCCCATATCCTTTAAGCACATCGTCTTTCAGTTTTTTGGCAGTAAGGAAGACTATCGGAACCTCAGTATTCATCTTCCTTATCTCATTAGCAATAGTAAATCCATCCACATGTGGAAGCATAACATCCAGAATACAGATATTAAAATGGCCCTTTCGGAAATGATCAAGAGCATATTTGCCATCATCGACCCACTCAACGGTGTAGTCATTGATCTCAAGGTATGATTTCAGAACTGATCCAAAACTGAGGTCATCCTCAACCAGAAAAATATTTACTGATTTGTCGTTCATTTTAGTTCTCAGGGTTAAATGGTAAAAATATCTCGAACCGGCTACCTTTACCAGGTTCACTATAAACAGTTATGGTCCCTTTGTGTGCATCAACAATTGCACGTGCGTAGTTAAGGCCCAGACCAAAACCTTTAATATCGTGTACATTGCCTGAGCTCTGCCGGTAAAACCTTTCAAATATCTTACTCTGAACCGATTTGCTCATGCCGATACCGTTATCAGCAACGGATAATACTATCCCTCTGTCGCTATTTGAAGTACTGACAATTATCTCAGGCGATACAGGTGAATATTTTAAAGCATTGTCGAGGAAATTATTCACCAGGTTCGTTAAGTGCTCAATGTCACCAAATATAAATGGCTCTTTTGCAGTTAGCGAAAGACTGATCTTTCCGTTTCGCTGATGTACCTGTATATCTATTGTTTCAATAGCATGCTCTATTATTGTATGAAGTGATACCTTCTCGAAATTAAACTCAATCTCTTTTTTATCGAGGGAGGCAATCTGAAGAATTGTCTCAACTTTTTTGTTCATACGACTATTCTCCTTCTTTATCATGCTGATAAAATGCCTGATGCTGGTCTCATCATTTATCACCTTCGGATTAGTGATAGTATCAGCAGCAAGCGAAATAGTCGCAATAGGTGTCTTAAACTCGTGTGTCATGTTATTTATAAAATCCGATTTCATTTCAGAAATCTTCTTCTGACGGATAATAAAAAAGAGACTAAGTGCGAATGTTGCAAGTATAAACAGTGAGAACAAAAATGATCCTCCAAGTAACCATACCATAGAGCCCAGGACATAATTTGCACGGTCAGGGAAGATTACCGATAATACAATATCCTGACCCAATAAATTTCCTGGGAAGAGCCTTACCATATAATTGCTTCGGATAAAATCATTTTTCAACGATTTTTTAAAAGTACCTTCCTGTATTGCCCCATTCTTAATTACAGAAAACTCGAATGGGGTATGAATATCTGCGAATGCCAGGTTCTGCCGGAGCGTATATGCAATCTCAGTGTTATTAAGTTCGAGTGTCTTTTCCCAGCGATAAACCTCCGATATCATCTGGTCATCAAGATTACGGAGCTCGGAGGATCTGTTTCTCACCCAGTTAAGAAATTCATTTTGTCTTAAATAAACCTCTCTTGAGTTTGTATTCAGCGCTTGCCCCCTTCTCAGAACACCAAGCTCTTCCGGCACCTCATCCGGCTTTATTACTTTTGTAATTGAATCTGAAATAACGGAAGGCTCTCCTCCGATTGTAATTAACTTATTAACAGTAGTAAGTCTGCCGGAGTCGGCCCCCCCGAAATATGTCTGGTTGGTAACTTTCATCCTATATCTGTTTGCAGAATCAGAAGAATAGCTTTCAATATTCACGAAACTGCTTACTTCCTCCTGCATACTATTGTATGAAAAGGGATTAACAAGCATGTAATTTTTATAAAAATCCATCTGCCGCGACGACTCTATTTCACTGGCCGCATTATTAAGGCTGACAATAACGGCCTGGTTGAAAGTCTCGTTCCTGATACTGACAGCATTGCTGATCCATACAATCTGAACCCATATAATGCCGACAATCGACAGCATCATCATTATAATCAGACCGGAGAATTTCAACCTGTTCATGAAGCAAAATTAAAACAATATGTGATCAATGCAGAAGGTTTTAACTTTTCATTAACTCTTTCTATACCCGGTGTTTAACAACAACGAACAGGTTATTGTCCTTTTTTGGATTTCAGATGGAGCACTCATCCACCAGAAGGTTCAATAATTAATATAGTAGGGTGTCATTCATATAGTGTGACTCCCCGGGAGAGTAACAAATATTACTTTTTAGGATATCTGCTCCACACCTTTTCATTCAGATACTTCAATCTCAGCTCAACAGATGGCAGCTCAGGCAAATTGTTTTCAGGTGTTAAAAGATAAAAATATGCTGTTGCCGACACATCATCGCTACGATAGAAGTTCGTTGATGTTGCAGGGAAATCATTATCCTCAAAACTAATTTTACTGTCATCATCAAGAAGTCGTCCCTGCCTGGTAACAGTTCCACTCTGATCGAGAAACCACACCGGCTTCACTTCGGCTCCCTGCTCTGCCATTTTTAAAATCCCCTCCTTGTTCTGGTTACCCATCTGCTGTATGGTTACCCTGCAATTCTGGTGAAAATACACAGGATCAGCAATGTGATACCTGTAAAACGCATACAAATCATGTTCTCTGTCGGAGATCAGCGAGCCATAATACCGTGCAGAATATTCCCCCTGCCCCCAGCCAGTACCAATATAATCTTCGGTTCCTGTGCCAACCAGTGTTGGAAAATCCCGGTCACCATCAAGATAAATCTTTACCTCCCCTTCGCCAAACCACGAACCTCTGTAAAGCGAATCACCTATTACTGAAACATTTGCTCCAAGATACCGCCCCACCCCCTCTACTTTTGGCAGAATCTCATAGTCAATACCTGTGATTGTTTTCAAATTCCTGTTCCAGTAAGCATGAAAGTACATAAGATCCTTTGGCAATTTCCCAACAAGGGTATAATTAATATCATACCAGATCCAAACCTCTTCCTTTGACTCATTGGTTATTGTAATATATGCTGATTTTCTGAAGGGCATTGGCACTGTAAACACAAATGAGCGTGCTTCAGGACTTGAAAACAGCTCGTTGTCATATCTTGTTATCATACCAAGACCAATACCAAAGAAATCTCCAATGGGAGCTGATACTGCAGGTTTTTTCGCGCCATCCCAATACATATCAATACGCACGGCCCGTCTCTGTTCTTTATTAATGCCAATTGTTCCGCTTAGCCACATCCTGTTAATTATCCCTGAGCCATTTACATCAAACAGCACCTGCTTTTCTCCGGGAGGGACAATAAAAAAAGCATTTCCTTTGGCTCCTTTGTTAGTCAGACCACCCTTACCAGGTTCACCCGATGGATTTTCCGGACTTACCCAGCGCGAATAAGTTTTGGGGTGAGGCGCTTTAGCCAGTTCCTGTGCCTGAATGCTGACAAAAAACATGCACCCTGCCAGCACCATTCCCATATTCAAGAGTCCTGATTTCATACTCATAATTTAAAGATGCATCTGATCAAATAAAATTAAATTCTCAGAACAGGTTATATTATTACAATAACTATTTGAATATGAGTCTGCCAAAGAACTGAGGCAGATGAAAATTTGGTTTAGGATTTTCCACAAGTGACCAGGTAATATAGTGAGGGTTGGAGCTGTTCTCAGCTATCTTATAAAAATTAGCCCTCCATTCAACACCTGTTGCAGGGCGGGTTATTCCGGCATATTCCTCAAGCATGGAAAGAGGCAACCGGTATTCCATGGTCCATGTAACTGGCTCGCTTATCTGAGGATCAATAAACTGTGGTAAGGAATGGGCTATTTCAACTTTTTCAATATCCTCAATATCAAGCCCCCTGGAATCAGATCTGGGAATTGTATGGTATTCCATAAGTGCCGTCCCACCGCAATTCGTCTCGAGATTGAAATAGCGGTCAGGCATGCTGGAATCGGGTGCGAAAAAGAATTCAACAGCAGAGTCTTTAAACACGGGTCCGTTAATTGTTGTAGTCAGGCACCGGACATACCTGTCCTTCACCTGAAAAATGACATAAACATTCTCATTATCATACATCATCTTGACCTGCGCTTCCGGTTTAAATCCCGGGACTGTACCCATGTAATTAGTTATTTCAAGCGGTTTGACGCCCTGCCACTCAGGCTTATCCCAGTTCCCATCAACCTGAATTGGCTTAATCAACCTGACAACGCTGTACACAGACCCTTCCTCACCACTTTCTTTGTCAGAACATGAAATAATGGCCATTAAAAATGCTAATAATGTGGTCATTTTAGTTAATCTTTTCATCATAATATACTTTTATTTAAAAGTTTTATATACCGGGGATTAATGAATAACGACTATCTTTCTTGCTGCTGAACTGTTTCCAAATCGCATCCGGCATAAATACAATCCGGATTGATGATAAGAGCTGTTCCATGTCATACTATGATTTCCGGCAGGTAAGTGCTTATCAACCAACACATCAACTACTTTTCCATTAATATTGTAAATCTCAATTGAAACGTGTCCGGCAAAAGGAATTTTAAAATTAAGTGATGTAAAATCAGATACAGGATTCGGAAAATTTTGCTGCAGAAAGAATCCGTCGCTATTTCCGGGAATATCATCAACAGCGGTGACATCATAGTCATATTGCTCATCTACAAGATGCCATTTTGTTTCAGTTTGCCCGTTATAATTCTTCTGAAGATATAATGTCTTTAAAGGATATCTCTGAAATTCAGTTAGTTCTTTTTCTGCGGGGCCTGTTTCTGTGTTCCATGAAAATACAGGTATGCTCATCGGATTAATTGTAGTTATCATACCTCTTTCAAGAGCCATATGAAACAGGCCAAAATTACCGGGTTCATGACCACCAAGGTAATGGCCAATAATATCAACATAGAACTGATTTCTTCCAAAAATAATATAGTTAGTCATGTAATCAGTTGCCATATTCTGTGGATCGGGGCCATCAAGGAAATTGCCGTCTCTTCCATATATTCCTTCAATAATATGAAGACCTGCAACAGCAACAGAATTATTATCAAGGCACCTGGTTGCCCAGGTCTCCTGCCATAATCCTCCGGTAGTTGAAGGCTTATCCCAGCGCGGAATGCCCTTTCTTAAATGGCGGTCGTAATTAACCAGAATATCCAGGTTTGCTGTATCTCTGATATGTTCAGGTTTAACTCCGCTCATTACAGCACCATACGAAGTACAATGTGCCTGGTAATTCATTGCTATTGTACCCTGCAGGTTTTTGGCACAAAGAGTGAGTCCCATGCTGTGCGACTTAAACTTAGCTATATTCAGCAGTAATGAATCCGGAGTATTTACCGGCCACAGGTAAGGAATTTTTTTAAACCACACACCATCAGGCACGTCAACCCAATGGACTTTATCAGAACTAAGGCTGGCCACCGGAGTATCTATGCCCTTCAGGTCGATCCCGGTACGGGCGGCCATATCCACATAACCCCCATCGGCAAAATCCTCAGGACAATTAACCTCACGTATATATATCTGTCCCGCAGAAACAGTGAGCTCTTTCAGACTCTCAATAACTCCTTCAACAAAAAATGCATCAGTCACAATACCCATAGACCCAACCTGGGTATAAATATCTCTCGATCGCATGCGGCAAGTAAGGTTTGGCTTGATAACAATCTTGTGAGTCAATGGCACTCCCTCTGCCTGATTGTCAGTAAGTCCAAAAACAGAACGCCCAAAATCCATTCCAACAGATCTGATAGCAGATGAATTGGTTTTTTCGTCAACGTCTGTTCTCATAATAAAAACAGCATCAGGATTTTGAAGAATAAAAGGATCGATGCCAAGGTATAGTTCAGAAGACTGGGAAAAATCAGAATTTCCCTGGTTAAATAAGAGACCTGCACCTCCTAACAGGGATGAGTGAACAAACTTTCTCCGGTTGAGTATCATTACAACAGTTGTATTACAAACAAGTATTTAAATACAAATTTAACAAAAAAACGTATGGCTGTTGCAGAGATAAGGTTACTAATCGATCGAATCCATGAAAACCGACCAGATGTCGCCTTCAGGACAATGAGCAACAATAGTAACAGGTTCCTTTTTCACTGGATGAATGAATTCAAGTCTCCTGGCAAAAAGGCTTATACTTCCATCCTCATTCGACCTGGGAAAACCATATTTCAGATCGCCCTTGACAGGACAACCTATTTTTGCCAGCTGTGCCCTGATCTGGTGATGCCGGCCTGAGTGCAGTTCTATTTCCAGAAGGTAAAATCGTTCCGATCGCCCTTTTAATCTATAAGTCAGCTTTGCCTCTTTTGATCCTTTAACTTCTGTATCGAATACATAGCTCTTGTTCTGTACCTCATTCTTCTTAAGATAATGGGTAATTGTTGCTTCGTCGTCAGGGGGTCTTTCGCGTACTATTGCCAGATAAATCTTTTTTACCTGTTTTTCTCTGAACATCTCATTAAGCCTCTCAAGGGCTTTTGAGGTCCGGGCATAGAGGATGACTCCACTCACTGGTCTGTCGAGCCTGTGAACGACACCCAGGAAAACCTCTCCGGGTTTTTTATATTTTTCAGCAAGGTATTTTTTTACTTCAGTATCGAGCGACACATCGCCTGTTTTATCACCCTGTGCAAGATCCGAAGATCTTTTATAAACAGCAATAATATGATTGTCTTCGTAAATTATCTCCGCCATCTCAGCTCTTAATTAGTACTGTTCTTTCTCGTTAGGAAAGTCCTGGGACCTCACATCAGATATATAGGCCTGTACAGCGCCTTTTATCTCCGCGTGCAGATTATGATATCTTCTTAGAAAGCGTGGAGAGAACTCCTGTGTTATCCCAAGCATATCATGAAGCACCAAAACCTGTCCGTCAGTCTTTCCACCTGCACCAATACCAATCAGAGGGATCTTAAGACTATTAGTCACCTCTTCTGCCAGTCTAGCAGGTATCTTTTCGAGAACTATGGCGAAGCAGCCTGTCTGTTCAAGCAATCTGGCATCATCCATCAGCTTGCGGGCCTCTTCCTCTTCTTTCGCCCTGACAACATACGTTCCAAACTTATGAATGGCCTGGGGAGTCAGCCCAAGATGTCCCATTACAGGTATGCCGGCAGATAAGATCCGCTCTATAGACTCAACAACCTGCGATCCTCCCTCAAGCTTAACAGCATGAGCCCCAGTCTCTTTCATGATACGGATTGATGAAGCCAGGGCCTCTTTTGAATTACCCTGGTAAGTCCCGAAAGGAAGATCCACAACAACAAGTGCTCTCCTCACAGCCCTGACAACTGAAGCAGCATGATAAATCATGTTATCAAGTGTAATAGGCAGAGTAGTATCGTATCCGGCCATAACATTGGAAGCAGAGTCACCAACAAGGATAACATCTATTTCCGCCTCATCAAGAATTTTTGCTATAGAATAGTCATAAGCCGTAAGCATGGCAATCTTCTCGCCCTTAAGCTTCATCTCATTTAAAACATGAGTAGTTACTCTTTTAACAGATTTATGTATCGACATAATATTTGAATGCTTTAATTCCAGCCAACAAAGTTACTGATTTGTACCGGATGATAACTCTACAACAATATTTCTTTTTAATATGACATCCTTTAAGGCTTATTCTGTCGTTTTGTCATAAAAATTCCGATTATATCTAATGGCATAATCATTGCATACTCCTAACAACAAACTGAAATTTTTTAAATTAAAATAAAATGGGAAAAATAATTGGAATTGATCTGGGAACAACAAATTCATGTGTATCCGTAATGGAAGGCAATGAACCTGTTGTTATTCCAAATAGTGAGGGTAAGAGAACAACCCCATCTATTGTTGCTTTTATTGAGAATGGAGAAAGGAAAGTTGGAGATCCTGCAAAAAGACAGGCTATTACAAACGCCAAGAATACCATTTTCTCAATTAAAAGGTTTATGGGGGAAACATATGATAAGGTGACTAAGGAGATAAAAAGAGTCTCTTATACAGTTGTCAAAGGAGATAATAATACCCCAAGGGTAAAAATTGAAAACAGGATGTACTCACCCCAGGAGATATCAGCAATGATACTTCAGAAAATGAAAAAGACAGCTGAAGACTACCTAGGACAGGAAGTAACAGATGCTGTAATAACAGTTCCTGCATATTTCAGTGACTCACAGCGTCAGGCTACAAAAGAGGCAGGTGAGATCGCAGGGCTTAATGTAAAAAGAATTATTAATGAACCAACAGCTGCTTCGTTAGCTTATGGTCTCGATAAAAAGTCTCAGGATCTGAAGATTGCAGTGTTTGACCTTGGTGGCGGAACTTTTGATATTTCAATTCTTGAGCTTGGCGATGGAGTGTTTGAAGTGAAATCTACAAACGGGGACACTCACCTTGGAGGTGATGACTTTGATCATATGATTATCGACTGGATGGCTGAAGAGTTCCTTAAAGATGAAGGAATTGACCTCCGCAAAGACCCGATGGCCCTTCAGCGTCTGAAAGAAGCCGCCGAGAAAGCAAAAATCGAACTTTCAAGTTCCACAACAACTGAGATTAATCTCCCTTACATCATGCCTGTGGATGGTATTCCAAAGCATCTTGTAAAAACACTTACCCGCGCCAATTTTGAAAAAATTTGCGACAAACTGATACAATCATGTATCGAGCCTTGTAAGATAGCTCTGAAAGACTCCGGACTTTCTGTTTCTGAAATAGATGAAGTTCTTTTAGTTGGAGGTTCTACACGTATTCCTGCTATTCAGCAGCTTGTTGAAAAATTCTTCGGTCGTGTACCTTCCAAGGGAGTCAACCCTGACGAAGTGGTTGCAATAGGTGCAGCAATTCAGGGCGGAGTTCTGACAGGTGAGGTGAAAGATGTTCTTCTTCTTGATGTTACGCCTCTTTCACTTGGTATCGAAACAATGGGTGGAGTAATGACACGTCTTATTGAATCAAACACAACTATACCTACAAAGAAAACCGAAGTGTTCACAACCGCTGCAGACAGCCAGCCATCTGTTGAAATTCATGTCCTGCAGGGCGAAAGACCAATAGCTTCAGGTAATAAAACTATCGGTCGCTTCCATCTCGATGGTCTTCCTCCTGCACCAAGAGGTGTACCACAGATTGAGGTAAGCTTCGACATAGATGCTAACGGCATTCTGCATGTTGCTGCAAAAGACAGGGGTACAGGTAAAGAACAACGGATCAGGATTGAGGCATCGTCAGGTCTAACCGATGCTGAAATCAAAAAAATGAGAGAAGAAGCTCAGGCAAATGCTGAAGCCGACACCAAAGCAAAAGAAAAAGTTGAGAAGATAAATACTGCTGACAGTATGATATTTACAACTGAAAAACAACTTAAAGAATTTGGAGATAAGCTGCCTGCAGATAAAAAACCTGCAATAGAAGATGCTCTTGCCAAACTAAAAGATGCCCATAAATCGCAGGATGTGGAAGCAATCGATAAAGCCCTCGCAGAATTGAATTCTGTATGGCAGGTAGCTTCTGAGGAGATGTACAAAACAGCCCAGAATACTGCTGAGCCAACATCACAACCTGGTCCCGATCAAACAGGAGGACAGGGTGCAAAACAAGGTAGCGATGAAGTAACAGATGTCGACTTCGAAGAAGTGAAATAAACTCTCAGCTTTAAGCTGATAAAATCCATGGAGCCGCAGAGATTAGATAATTCAGATTATCACTCAGCGGCTCTTTTCGTTTTCCGGCGTTCGGAGACCTCCACAACATTTTGTTACCAGCTATCCGGAATATTACACAAAGAGAGATATATTTCCTGGCTAAACTCATTATTTTGTATTTTTACAGGGTTAATCTCACTTAATCATAATATGAACCTCAGAATATTATCTATCCTGTTGCTGTTTCCGCTAACACACCTTGCTTTATCCCAGACTCTGCCTGGACTTAATAATACCGATCAGATGGGCAGAAAGCAAGGGCCATGGACAAAAAGATACCCTAATGAGAGTATCATGTATGAAGGCGTCTTCAAAGATGATCATCCTGTTGGAGAGTTCAGGCGGTATTATGAAGATAATACTCAGAAATCATTGCTCGTTTTCAGTCCCGACGGAAAGAAGGCAGATGCAACCAATTATCATCCTAATGGTAATATTGCGTCAAAAGGGACCTATATAAACCAAAAGAAAGAGGGAATATGGAACTTCTTCTCTGAATCACAACAATACTACAGGCTATCGGAAGAAAATTACTCTGGTAATCTCAGAAACGGTATTACTCAAAAATTTTATCGCGACAGCACAACTGCTGAAAAAATAACATATCTAAATGACGTAAAACATGGAGAATGGCTTCAGTATCATCCAAATGGTGTTCTCTCATTAAGATCAGCCTACAACAATGGAAAGATTAATGGCAAGTTTGAGGTCTGGTATGAAAATGGAAAAATACAATTCTCGGGACAGTACCTGAATGATGTTCGCGATGGACTTTGGCTCATATATAACCCTGATGGTACCATCAAATACAGGTTAGAGTACGCCGGGGGTATCACTAATGACCGGCAGATAGATATTGACATGTCGGACTACCTCGATTCGCTGGAAAAGAACAAGGGACTTATTGCTGATCCGGAACAAACCGGAACCGTATGGTAAAAATAGTATTAAATATTTCTTGGCGCTGGTTGATTCTTATGCTCTGTGCCCTGTCACTTTTGTCAGAAGTGAATATGTTGCAAGGACAAAAGACTGATTACTCTTATTATTACAGAGTATACTTCAGAGACAAAGGAGAAAATGTAACAGAGAATTATTCGCCTGAAGATCTGCTGTCGGCAAAAGCTCTGGCTCGCAGAGAAAAAGCAGGTATTAATGTGCCTGATTATTCTGATGTACCTGTTTCCAGGGAATATATTGCTCAGATTTGTGCTGAAGGGCTGGTTCTTCATTCCACTTCTAAATGGATGAACAGCGCTCTTTTTAAATCACAATCGCTTCACGATCTAAACAGTGCCCAGGGCCTGTCATTTGTACAAGATATAAAAGTAGTTAAAACACCAGGTTTCAGAAAGGGTTACATTGACAAACTTAACTTTCAAATTGATCAATCGGATTATCCTGCATACGACCTGCCTGTTAACATGTTAAACGGCAGTTCCCTTCATAATTCAGGTTTTAACGGAAGCGGGATATTAATCGCAGTTCTTGATGGAGGTTTCACTAATGGAGAATCAATCTCCTCAATAAACTCCCTAAGGAGCAGAAATGGAATCAAATCAACATACGATTTTGTAAAGGACAGCGGGTTTGTTTTTGACTATAGTACTCATGGGACAGCTGTACTTTCTGTACTGGCAGGCGACATCCCGGGTTTTATTGAAGGCACGGCACCCGGAGCTGACTATCTGCTCCTAAGGACTGAAGATACTGATTCGGAGTTTCCCTGTGAGGAAGATTTCTGGGTCGCTGGTGCTGAATTTGCTGACAGCTCAGGCGCCGACATAATAACGTCATCGCTTGGTTATTACCATTTTGACGATCCGTCATTTAATTATAATTACTCTGACCTTGATGGGAACACAGCCTTTGTGACTCGTGCAGCCGATATTGCCGCATCAAAAGGGATCCTGGTAGTGAACAGTGCCGGTAATGAGAGAACAAAAGAGTGGAAATATATCATCTGCCCGTCAGATGGCGACAGCGTCCTTTCGGTAGGTGCAGTTGATGACAAAAACCTGATATCAGATTTCTCGTCAGCAGGTCCATCAGCTGACAACAGAATTAAACCCGACAATGTCGCAATGGGTGTTAATGTTACTGTTCAGACATCAGAAAGTACTATTGGCAGGGCCAGCGGGACATCCTTCTCTTGTCCGGTTCTTAGCGGCATGGCTGCCTGCCTGATGCAGGCCGTACCAAAGTCTTTAAATACAGATATAATAAAGGCCCTGCACGAAACTGCACACAGATTCAACACACCTGACTCACTCTACGGGTATGGAATACCCAATATTGCTAATGCACTAACAGCTCTTCAGGAGCTCTACACTATTTTACCTGCACAGGAAACAATTGCCGGACCAAATCCAACCAAAGGCGACATCGATATTACATTTCGTACACCTCCCGGATCTCTTACTGTTGAGATAATTACAATGACAGGTGATCTCATATTTGTAAAAAGATACTCCGATTATGCCGGGAGAACACTCAAAATAACAGAGCTACAGAACAGGGAACAGGGGATATATTTTGTCAGATTAACATGCCCGTCAGGTATTGTCCTTCATAAGATTATAAAGCTAAGAAACTGATTATGAATGAGAAAATGTCGCTAACGGAATTACAGCTTATCATAAGAGATTCGCTTTACCTGTCTCTGCCCGACTATTACTGGGTAACAGCTGAAATATCGGAAATTAAAGATAACTCTGCAGGGCACTGTTATCTTGAACTTATTGAAAAACACCCCGATGATAAAAATGCTAAAGCAAGAATCAGAGCAATTATATGGAATAACCGCTACAGGTTCCTGAAATCATTTTTTGAGAATATTACAGGCGAAACACTGAGAGAAGGACAAAAGATACTGGTAAAAACTAAAGTTGAATATCATGAATTGTATGGACTAAGCCTGATAATTTCTGATATTGATCCGGCTTTTACTATTGGAGAAATGGCTATTAAGCGTCAGATTATCATTAAAAAGCTGGAGGAAGAAGGGGTTTTTACAATGAATAAGGAACTTGAGATTCCTATGGTCCCTCAAAGGATAGCGGTAATTTCTTCAAAAAATGCAGCGGGGTATGCTGATTTTATTAACCACCTTGCCGGAAACAGCTATAACTTTGCATTCCGTACGACTCTTATTGACAGTATCATGCAGGGAGCAGAAACAGAAAAAAGTATAATAAACGCTCTTGATATTGTTGCAGAAAAATCAGACTTATTTGACCTGGTTGTCATTATTAGGGGAGGCGGTTCCCAATCGGATCTAAGCTGGTTCGATAATTACGACATAGCCTATCATATAACTCAATTCCCTTTACCGGTGATTACTGGCATCGGTCATGAAAAGGACATGTCGGTTACTGATATGGTCGCCAATGTGTCGCTTAAAACTCCGACTGCTGTGGCCGATTTCATTATCGATTGTATGGTAAGTGCTGAAAATCACCTGCTCTCGATGTGTTCAGATATACAAACTGCTTCGCAATTAATTGTCATAAAAAACACAAACAGACTTGAGACAGCAGGAATAAGACTGGGACCGCTTGTCAGAATTATGCTTTCAGAAGTAAAAGATATGTTGTCAGAAAAAATCATTTCAATTATTAATACTGGAAAAGAGTATAACTACAAAGCCGGAAGAATATCAGCGGAGCAGGAATCAAGACTCATTTCGGCCATCAGATTATACACATCAGGCAGGAAGTCAGAAATGAAAAGGGCCAGTGATATACTTATTTCATTGACAAACGGACTCTTGAAGCACAGAAGTCTCAGGCTTGAGAGACTGGTATCCAATCTTGCCATTCTTGATCCCGCAAAAGTCCTGGCCAGAGGTTATACAATTACTTCTCTAAATGGAAAGATTATAAAAATGGCAAATCAATTAAAAACTAACGATACAATTGACAATCAATTCGTTGATGGAATTATCAGCAGTAAGGTTATTGAAAGGCAACTATGAATAGATGCAGCATATAAACAGTGAGCAGGAGAAATGACGCATGAGCAGATAGTCATAACTTAAAAGAAAGACTGTGACTTAAATTACAAAGATATGAGCAGAGGATTTGTTAAAGAAGACGACCAGGAAGAAATTCCCATTGTGCCACCGAGGGCGTATTTGCCGGAAGGAGTGACAAATTTTGTAACCAAAAATGGTATGAATCAACTATTGGCTGAAAAACAGATGCTTATCAATGAAAAAAATAATCTGATTAATGCCAGCGAAAATGAGAAACGAATAATGTTAAACTACATTAATGCGAAATTACAACTATTGGATAACAGAATTTCTGAAGCCAAAATTGTAAATCTAAACGAGCAACCACAAACTGAAGTAAGGTTCGGGGCAACGATAACTTTCAAAACAGAAGGATCAAAAAACATTCAGACTTTTCAAATTGTCGGAGTTGATGAAGCAGATATTTCCAAAGGAAAGGTTTCCTTTATATCACCCATTGCCAAGGCATTGATAAATAAAAGAACTGGAAATAAAGTTATTTTAAAACAAGAAAAGAAAGATTTTGTTTTTGAAATTATCAACATATCTTATAACCCATAATCAGGAGAAGATTAATTGAGAATAAATTATACTGCCATAAACTGGCAGCGCAAAAAAATAAGTCGATATAAGAATAATTAAAACTTAATGATATGGCAAAAAAAGAATTTTCCTTTAATGAAGCAGTCGTTGAAATAGAAGATATTCTTAAGAATATTGAGAACGGGGAACTCGATGTTGACAAACTTTCAGTTGAAGTAAAAAGAGCCTCTGAGCTAATAAAACAATGTCAGAGAAAACTCAGATCCACGGAGGAAGAGATAAACAGTATTTTTAAAGATATTACATAAAAAATAAATCAGGACCGGAGTCCTGATTTACTTCTTTAATTCCCTAAACCTAAATCCATGAAAAAAAAACTCTGCAACCTGAATTGCAACCTTCTTAATATTTAAACGGTTCAGATGTATGGAATGTTTCAGTTTTTGTATTTTTTTTTTAGTCAAATGTTCTTTTTTTGACGAAGAGCTTATTTCTCTACACCAAGAACATCTTTAAATGCTTTAACGAAAGTCTCTTTGGGTAGTGCTCCCATAGCCATCTGGGGCTGACCTTCTGCAGGAACGAAGAGAAAAGACGGAATACTTCTTATACCAAAAGCAGATGCAAGCTCCTGCTCCTCCTCAGTATTAACTTTGAATACATTCATTTTGCCGTCAAAATCTTTTGCCAGTTCCTCAAGAACAGGAGCGACCATTTTGCAGGGACCACACCAATCAGCATAAAAGTCAATAACACAAGGCAATTCACCTTCAAATTTCCACTCTTTGTTCTTCTCGAAATTGAATACTTTATTCAAAAACGACTCTTTTGTTAAATGTTCTACCATTTCAGTTTTTATATATTAAACATACCTAAGTTCAGAATTGTTTAATCGCAGACAAGATCTATACCAACTGTCATGAAACATCATAAGTTACAAAAAATTGAGTATTAATTGTAACTTTGTCATGATTATTTAACAAATTGTCATATCTATATATGAATATATGTCTTAATGACAAAGTATTTGCTGATCTCTCGTCAGTTGTAACATCTGAGAATGTAAAGGCATATATTATAGGAGGTTGGGTAAGGGATTGCATTCTCAAACGAGATCATCCAAATAAAGACATAGACATTGTAGTTATTGGAAGCGGAATAGACATCGCCCGGAAAGCTGCCAGGAAAATTAGTCCGGGGACAAAGGTTACAGTATTCAAAAATTTCGGAACAGCAATGTTCAGGAATAATGAATATGAAATTGAATTTGTTGGTGCACGAAAGGAATCTTATGACAGAAGTTCACGTAAACCTGTCGTGGAAGACGGAACCCTGCAGGACGATCAGGAAAGAAGAGACTTCACAATCAATGCACTGGCAATCAGCATTAATCAGGATACTTTCGGAGAATTACTGGATCCATTTGACGGAATGAATGATCTGAAAAAAAAGATCATAAAGACTCCTCTTGACCCAGATAAGACTTTTTCAGATGATCCTTTAAGAATGATGAGGGCTATCCGTTTCGCGAACCAGCTTAATTTTACTATAGAAGAGAGAACATTTAATTCAATTATTCAAAATTGTGAAAGGATCTCAATTGTTTCCCCTGAGAGAATAGTAACTGAGCTCAACAAGATCTTAATGTGCGATCAACCTTCAAAAGGGTTTGACCTTCTTGACAAAGCTGGTCTCCTTCGTATAATTCTTCCGGAACTCAATGACATGAAAGGTGTTGAAACAATAGAAGGAAAGGCTCATAAAGATAACTTTCATCACTCACTAAAAGTTGTTGATAATATCTGTAAGAATAGTGCTAATTTATGGCTCAGGTGGGCCGCTTTGCTTCACGATATTGCAAAACCTGTTACAAAAAAATACTCCGCCGAAACAGGTTGGTCGTTCCATGGGCATGAATTTATTGGTTCAAGGATGATCCCTGTAATTTTTCGAAAACTCAAGCTTCCTCTTAATGAAAAGATGAGGTATGTTCAGAAAATTGTTGAGCTCCATTTAAGACCAATTGTTCTTTCGCAGGAAATAGTAACTGACTCTGCAGTAAGAAGGTTACTGTTTGAAGCTGGAGATGATATTGATGATTTGATGATTTTGTGTGAAGCAGACATCACATCGAAAAACGAAGCAAAGAAAAAGAAACACCTTGAAAATTTCAGACTCGTCAGGTCTAAACTAAAGGAGATAGAGGAGAAGGATGCAATAAGAAATTTTCAGCCTCCTATTGACGGAAGTGAGATCATAATGACTTTCGGCATTGAGCCGGGGAAGGAAGTAGGGATTATTAAAAATGCTATCAGGGAAGCAATTCTTGACGGAGTCATCCCTAACAGACATGAAGAGGCAAGATTGCTTATGCTGGAAAAGGGCAAGGAGCTTGGATTGATTCCTGTTGAACCTGTTATCTGAAATTTATGTCAAGCAAAACGGGCAGGTGATCACTGAATCCACCCTTGTACAGGTATCCGCTGTAAGTAGAGAACGGCTTAACCCCCGGGTATTTCTGGTCCTGCTCAAGAAGAAAGTCAGGTTTAAAAACTGTCATCTTCGAAGCATCAGTAAACAGACCCTTTTTGCATGTCAGCAGGTTTTCTGAAACGATTACCTGGTCAATTAGCTCCCATGTACCTTTATAGCGGTATGTGCCATGATCCCCATCATCAATGCTTTCTGAAAGATTAACCAGAGAACTGCCCGCTTTTTCAGGGTTAACAAGGGCTTGCATTACCCTATCGCCTGGAGAACAGTTAAAATCGCCTAAAACAACAATTTTTGAGTCACCTGGACCTTGTCCTGTTATTGAGTCAGCTTTCTCCCTTATCATCGATGCCAACGACAGCCTTAGTTCCTCTCCGGCCAACACACCACCACGTCTGGAGGGCCAGTGATTAACAATCAGGTGCAATGTATCGGTAAAAACCACAAATCTGGCACAAAGTACACTCCTCGAAGTGAACCCGGTTCCTTCATCTGTTTCAGGGACCCAGTAACTGAAATCAACCATTTCAACACAATCCCTTCTGTAGATAGTACATACATCAATACCTCTCGGATCAGGAGAATCTTCATGCAAAATCCCGTAATTGTATTTTGATAAATACGTCTTGTAGATAAGATCCTCAAGCACACTTCTTCCTTCCACCTCACAAAATGCAACAATGGCAGGCGGATTCCACTCTCCTGCCGCCACAATCGTTTTGTATAACTGATCAATTTTTTTCTTATACCTGCCTGAATTCCATCGCATTACCCCATCTGGCAGAAATGCCTGGTCATCTTTAAGGCTGTCGTCCACCACATTGAACAAGTTCTCTACGTTATAAAACATTATCCTTACAGATCGGCAAGGGTGATCCTCAGTATCAGAATTGAAAGAACCTGATATCATAGCCAGAAAACAAATCAATAGTATCAAATTTTTCCTCATGACTCTATTATGTTTAAGAAAAACAGACCATTATGAATTGTGAAATAACTATCACTAAAATAAAACAGCACAGGGCCAAAAATAGAAGAGGCTGCCTCTTTTTTTTGAGACAGCCTCTTTATCAATAGAGATATTTTCAATATGCGTTTATCCAGCGGTACCTTCTGGCACTCTCTCCAAACTTCACAGCTAAAGTTAACTCATGGGTCCCAAAGCTTTGTTTGCGAATATCTGTTAAGGTGAAATCAAATGCATAAGCAAAATAGAACCTGTCGTATTTCAGTCCAAACATCATTATAAGAGCATCGTTTGTTCTCCACGACAGACCTCCCCAGTAGTCATCCTTATAATATACCCTGCCAGTTATATCGGCCTGTATTGATTTGAATAACATATCTGAGGATTTAATAAAAGCAGACGGTTCAATCTTCCAGTTGGAAGCAAGGTCAAACTTAACTCCTCCTGTCAGGAAAAAATGGCCAAGTTCAGACCTGTTAATGCTTGATGTATCAGCAAACAACAGAGCCCCCCTTAACAAATTTGTCATAGCAAACCCAACATAATACCTTGATGTTGTGTAACTTGTACCAAAATTAAAATCAGGAATAAATACTGATCTGTCATAGGAATTAAGAAGTGGATCATCAGGATCGAATATCAAACCCTCGGTGTTAACAGCAAACTGATAAGCGGTTAATGCAAGTCCAAAAGACAAATTATTGGGATACCCCCCAGATTGACCCATTGAGATATGATAAGCGTAAGCCGCCTGAATCCCGGTACGCCTCATTATACCATTGTTATCATTAAAAACGTATCCGCCCAGGCCAACTTTACTTCCCTTTGTTGGTTTGACAAGCTTTTTTCTGACCGCAGTTGACTTGGATATATATGAATTTTTCAGCAGACGCGTTTGAAAACTGGCAGCATACGTACTTGGGGCATCAGCCATGCCAACCCATTGTTCCCTGACTGTAAGGTTAACTGTAGTGTAACCATCACGTCCTGCAAATGAAGGGTTTATAAGAAACCCGTTCATAATGTACTGGCTGTACATTGGAACCTGTTGCGCCAGCGCAGTTCCAAAAATGAAACTGAGAACAGCAACTGGTAATATTATTCTTAAGTACCTCATAAAATTTTGTCGTCGAAATATAATAATAATTATCTGATTATGCTTATCACTCCTGATCTAACTTCAGATCCATCGTTTAGGTGAAGTATATAATGGTATGAATCTGTTGGTAGCAGCTTCCCTTTAAATGTACCATCCCACTCATTGGCAGAGATATTTTTAGTTTTAAATACCAGTTTTCCCCATCTGCTGAACACAAACACTTCAGCATTCGGGAACAAATCAATATTCTTTATCTTCCAGGTATCATTAAATCCATCATTATTCGGGGTCATGATCTCCTGCACTTCAATACAGTCTCCTGAGCCAATAACGCCTACAACAGTGCTATGTGAAGCTGCACAACCATTTGCATCAGTTACAACGACACTGTAATCTCCGTCAGGTACTCCAATGCGATCATTTGTTGTAAAACCATCTGACCAGAAGAGGTCATAAGGCTGGGTACCTCCTGTTATTGTTAGTATGATGCTGCCATCAGGGACATCAGGGCAGGATGCATCCACCGTGCTACTTGTAATTGATATAAGATCAGGCTCCGTGACATCCGCTGCGATGTTAATAAAACACTGATTGGCATCCCGGGCTGTTATGGAATATGTTCCAGCTTCAAGTCCGCTGAATATTCCGGAAATCTGATATGTTCCCCCGTTCAAACTGTACTCGTAAGGTGCCGTACCTCCTGAAGCTGCAGCTGTCACCGATCCATCGGAGGACTCAAAACATGAGACATTTGTCTGAACAATAATGCTTCCTGTGAGTGCTGTGGCCGGCTCAGAAATTGACACTGTAAAGTCAAATGTACAAAGATTTGCGTCCTGAACAGTAATAACATGATTCCCTGCAGTTAAGGATACGAATGTTCCTGAAACCTGGTAAGATCCGGCTCCCATCTTATAATGGTAAGGAGCAACTCCTCCACTTCCGCTCACTGTAACACTTCCCGTATTGCTGCCATTACAGAGAACGTTAGTCTGTGTTACCACAAACCCATCAACAGGAAGAGCTGGCTGCGAAATTGTGACAGGTACATCAAAGGTTATCAGTGATGCATCTCTGACTGTTACAATATATGATCCGGCTGCCAGAGCTACGAAGGTGCCAGATGACTGGTAAGTTCCTCCATCAAGACTATATTCATATGGAGGAACACCTCCTGAACCGGCAACTGTAGCACTTCCGGTTGAAGCACCGAAACATTCTACTTCTGCAGTGGATATAACACTTCCGGAGAGAGCTGTAGATGGTTGGGTTATTGTTACATTAACAACATAAGTACAAAGGTTCACATCCTGAACTGTTACAGTGTAATCTCCGGCAACAAGTGATCCAAAAGTTCCGGAAACCTGGTAAGCACCTGAACCCATTTTATATTGATAGGCTCCTGTTCCTCCTGACCCTTCTACTGTTACAGACCCATTATTTCCTCCATATGATGTAACATTGAATTGAGATGAAATTGAGCCTGTAAGGGCTGATACTGGTCCATCTACACTTGTTACCAGAGCTACGGATGAACAACTATTGACATCTGTAACAATCACAGTATATGAGCCGGACGATAATCCTGTCTGATCTTCATCAGAAGGAATAACACCGGTTCCTGTCCAGGCATATGTATATGGTCCGGTACCTCCAGCTACAGAGATGTCAATTGCTCCGGTAGACAATCCATAACACAACACATGGGTCGGTATAGCTGTAACTGTCGGCATTTCACTTACAGTCAGAATAATACTATTTGATGTTGCAGGACCTCCACTCTGACATATCTCACCAGAGGTTAATACAACTGTGATGATATCTCCATCTGCTGGCACGTATGAATAAACCGGATTGTCGGTACCAACTGGCGTCACTCCATTATACCACTGATAAGATGGTGTCGTTCCGCCGTTAACAGAAGTAGCCGTTAAATTAACCGTTGCTCCTGCGCATACAGGATTCGCATCAGCCACGATGGTTACGCTGACCGGCAAGACAGGATTAACTGTCATGTTGATCGCATTCGAAGTGGCCGGGTTGCCTGTCTGGCATGTCTCACTCGATGTTAGTACAA
>JFJP01037486.1_pt1 | contig 27303 bp, 23 predicted proteins | sample 431651 | NCBI WGS metagenome assembly JFJP01 (sample SAMN02602958, study PRJNA72255) | Microbial mat metagenome, whole genome shotgun sequencing project. | biome: fresh water; feature: sink hole; material: water; isolation source: purple microbial (photo- and chemosynthetic) mats found in...
CTGAAATTCTTGAAAAATCTCCATACAAAAAAATGTTATCTGATCGATATGCATCATACGATGCGGGAAAAGGAAAGGAATTTGAAGAAGGTAAGTTAACTTTAGAAGATGTTTACGCTTATGCAAAAAATCAAGGTGAACCCACACAAATAAGCGGAAAACAAGAGTTATTTGAAGCAATAGTTAATATGTACATTTAAAAACACCAATAAATGAACGCTCAAGAAATAAACAAATATTTTATCATTGGTGTAACATTGGTGGCTACCTTAGGTGGCTTGCTTTTTGGTTACGATACTGCTGTGATATCAGGTGCTGTAGATCCAATAAAAATTTTCTTCCAGCTAGATGCCGAACATTATGGCAATCTAGCTACTTTTTTACATGGGGCAACAGTTTCAAGCGCATTAATAGGATGCATAATAGGAAGTATGCTATCGGGGATATTTGCATCCCGCTATGGTCGAAAAAAATCATTGCTAATAGCATCTTTACTATTCTTTCTTTCAGCTATAGGTTCTGCTTTTCCTGAAATGCTTTTTTTTAATGCTGAAACCCCAATTTCAACCATACTTGTATCATTCAATATATATCGTATAATTGGAGGAATAAGTGTAGGTTTGGCTTCAGCAATTTGCCCCATGTATATTGCCGAAATGGCTCCAGCCGAAATTCGCGGCAAATTGGTTTCTTGGAACCAGTTTGCCATCATCTTTGGTATGTTGGTTGTTTATTTTGTAAACTATTTTATTGTTTTTGGAAAAGATCCGGTATGGATTAATCAAGAGGGTTGGCGACTCATGTTCCTTTCTGCATCATATGTAGCTGCGGCATTTGGACTCCTTTTATTCTTTGTTCCCGAAACGCCGAGATATTTGGCTATAAATAACCAAGATGAAAAAGCATTGAATATTTTAAGTAAAATTAATGGAAGTATAAAAGCATCCAAAATTCTTGCAGAGATAAAAGAAACAGTAAACGAAAAAGTTGAAAAAGTATTGAGCTATGGTTGGAAAATATTAATTATAGGCATCTTACTTTCGGTATTTCAACAAATAGTAGGCATTAATGTGGTGTTATATTACGCACCAACTATATTTAAAAGCTTAGGATTTGGAAACGATGCGGCTATGTGGCAAACTGTAATTATGGGTATAGTAAACATTCTTTTTACTTTAGTGGCCATTTTTACTGTAGACAAATTTGGAAGAAAACCTTTATTAATTATTGGTTCAATAGGTATGGCAATAGGCATGTTTGCAATAGGTATATTAGCCTATTTAGAAATTATTGGAACCAGCACGCTTATTTTTATTATTATTTATTCTGCATCGTTTATGATGTCGTGGGGACCTATTTGTTGGGTGCTTATTTCTGAAATATTTCCGAATACAATACGTGGAAAAGCTGTAGCAATAGCCGTTGCGGCACAATGGATTGCAAACTTTGTTGTTTCATCTACTTTTCCTTCTCTCGAGGCTTTCAGCATAACATTTACCTATATACTTTACGGAATCATGTCGGTACTATCTGCTCTATTCGTTTGGAAGATGGTTCCTGAAACAAAAGGAAAAACACTAGAAGAAATAGAAAAAACATGGAGATGAACTTAGATTAGTATCGGTGGCAATGCCGATACTAATTTACATAGGAATTAAATTTATATTACATCCTGTTTCATCCATAAAATCTTCAACCTCATCTAGCATATCTGGATCATCTTTACGATAATACCAATTCACATCAACGTTACCGCCTTTATCTTTGTGCTCTTTTAGTTTATCTAAAATACCCAAAACTACTCGAGAGGTGCTGGTATTAAAATAGATAAGCTTAAAATTAAAAACAAGTTTTTTGCCTGTTGCAAAATAAGAATCAAGCCAATCTAGAGGAGCTCTATAGAACAAATAGGTTTCCTCCATGTATGACTCACCCGAAATCTCACAAATTCCTGTTCCCGCATCAAACATAATGGTGGGAAAATACGGCGCATCGGGTACTGGTGGGACAATTAAATTTTCCATATTTATAATTTGTTTACCATTACTACTATTGAATATTTATATAATCCTTTGCCTTTCTCAACAATACTATAATTTATTTTATTTCCTGTTAATAAAGCAATCTGTATCATTCCAATATGTCCAGCACTATCGTGCAGTGGTTGACGCAACCGTTTAACTGATCTTAGTTTTCGTATTTCAACCGTACTTAATCCCTTTATTTCATGCATACTTTCCTCTAATCTTCGATATTGCATCTCAGTTATAATATTAGAAGCCATCATAGTGAAACAATCTTCTTCATCTGATAACGAAAACATCCCTACTCCAGATAATCCAGTTGAATCTACCCTTGATTTAACGGCAGAATAATAATTGATATTTTGAGCCACTTCCAAAAATATTTTATAAATCCTATTCTTAACTACAATGTTTGCATCAACCATTTCCTTTATATAGTTACTTAAAGTAACCAATATATGGATACAAAAAGGTCCTTTATAGTGCAGTAAGCATTCGTTATCAAGAAAATCTTTTGCCATATGATTACATCAATTTAATTCCCATAACAGTAATATCATCACGCTGCTCTTCCCTTTTAACAAATAAAGAGTATTCTTTCCATAAACTATCTCCTATTTCTTCAATCGGTTGGTCCGCAAACTTTTTCAATAAGTCGGTGAATTTAGGGGTACCAAATCGCTTTCTATCCGGACCATTCTGATCAATCATTCCATCTGTTGATAGAATCAACATATCTCCCGATTGCATTTCTAATTGCTGATCGGTAAACGCTACTTTGGATTTCAAAGCAGAACGTCCGCCTATAGAACAAGAATCGCCTTCAACAATATCAAAGTGTCGGGACGCTTGCAAATAAAAATACAAGGGACGCTTAGCTCCAGAAAAAACAACATGATATGCATCTTCCAACTTTTCTACCCTACACAAACATACATCCATTCCATCATTATTATCTGTTGTTTCCTGCTTTAATGCCTTACTAAGAGTTAAACTCAGCTGTTGTAAAATTGCTGCAGGAGATTGCACTTTGTTAATTATTATGATCTCTGAAAGCAGTCGGCTACCAATCATTGACATAAATGATCCAGGAACACCATGGCCTGTGCAATCAACTACCGCAATATAAAATGCATTTGATCCTGATGGGCATGGAGAAAACCAATAAAAATCGCCCGAGACAATATCTTTTGGATTATAAATTATAAATGAATGGAAACATTGATCCATAACGGACTTTAACGGCAGTATCGTATTCTGAATACTTCTCGCATAAGAAATACTATCTGTAATATTTTTATGTTGCCTATCTAACTTTGACTTCTGTAATGTAATCTCGGCATTCTGAGCTTCAATTTGAATATTTTTTGATTTAAGAATTTTATTATGCTTTATCTTCAATAAAAACAAATAAACCAACAGTATTATGAATATAGATAAGATAGATATTGAATAGGTTAAAACATCCCTAATTCTTTTTTCATACGATATTTGAGCCTCCTTTTCGCGAATCTGAGCGTTTCTTAATTCAAGCGTTATTTCTTGTTCGCGTGCAATTCGATTGGCTAAAACCAATGAGTCTTCTGTTTGCCTAAGTACTTGAGTAGTTTCTTTCAAAGCACCATCAGATTGCTCTTTCTGTTGGTTAGCAATTGCTACCTCCATTCCTGCTTGCTGCTTCACGCCCTCCATTTCCATTTCCTTCAACTTTTTATCAACGGCATTATATTTCTCATAATATGTAAATGCCATAGTTGAATTATTACTTCTTTCATGACTTTCGGCGAGTGAAGCAAATACTTTACGCAAAAGTTTCAGATCATTATTTTCGTTTGCAAGTAATTCTGCTTTGTTTAAATATTCAATGCTTTCTGAATAACGGTTTTGTAATTGTAAGGTCATACCGGTATTGTATGAGGCCGATAAAGTTTCCTGTTTATCGCGCAGTATAGTATATAATTCAAGGGCTTTTTTAAATGACGAAAGCGCATTTATGTAATCTTCAATATCTGAGTATAACAATCCTAAATTATTGTAAACAGAAGCCAAGGATTTTTTATTATTCTGCTTACCACTTAAATCCACAACTTTATTAAAACATTCAATCGCTTTTGAAGTAGAACCTTTATTCCAATAATTAAATGCTGCTTTATTGAAATAATCAATCGCTTTAACTTCATCTTTCTGCTCTAGCATTTTTATTGCCATGGCTTCATGCTCATTTTGGTCCTGAGCAAAAACTAACAAAGAAAAGAGAATACACAAAATCGACAAAAATAAATCTTTCATATCTTTAGTTTATAATCTGACGCCTAATACAAGAACATCATCTACCTGCTCATTTCGTCCCTTCCATTCTGTAAATTCTTTATTGATCCTATATTCCTGTACTTTTGTATTTTCATCTGATATTCCAATCAAATACTCCTGAAATCGTTTATATCGATATTTTTGCTCCGCTTCCCCTCCAAACTGATCAGCGAATCCATCAGAAAACATATACAACATAGAACCTTCCTCATAATCAAAAATAAAATTAGAAAATGGAACTTCTGAATTACTATGAATACCAATAGGCATCCTGTCAGGTTTAAATATAGTTATTTTTTTGTTCAAATCAACAATATATACCGGATTATTTGCTCCTGAATATTGAACTATTTTTTCTTTTTTATTAATGATACATATTGCTATGTCCATCCCATCAGCAGCTTCGCCTTCAGTACCTTGTTGTTGCATTAGTTTCATCATCCGGGATCTTAAAAGATTCAATACATCTGCTGCATTAAAAAAACCTTCTCTATTAATAACTTCATGTAAGAAAGCCATTCCAGCCATAGTAAGAATAGCTCCTGAAATTCCGTGCCCAGTACAATCAGCAGCAGCCAAAACAATTTCGTCATTTTTTTCCGATATCCAGTAAAAATCGCCGCTAACAATGCTTTTTGGTTTGTAATAAATAAAGCATTCTTTCAATAATTGATTGATTAAATCGGGAGTAGGCATGGTAGCATTTTGTATTCGCCTGGCATACAAAACATCGTCGAGCATTTCTTTACGTTGAGTTTCAATCGTTTTAATTTTCCCAATATTTTCTTCAATACTATATTTCAATTCATAATTCTTACTTTTTAATTTATTAACAAACTCAATCAATCTAACCGATGCTCTTACTCTTTGTTCCAATTCATATTCATCAAAAGGCTTCATTAAAAAGTCATCGGCTCCAGCATCCATGGCTCCTTCCAATAACTCAGGCAATGTCATAACTACAATAGGTATGTTTTTAGCTACAGGGTGCAGTTTTAATTGCTTAATTACCTCACATCCATTCATATCAGGTAGTATCAAATCTAAAAAAACGATATCAGGCAATTCTTCTGTACACTTCGCATAAGTTTCTTCACCTGTAACAGCCAGTATCAATTCAAATCTCCTACGTAATTTGTAAAATGCCGCCCTTATAGCATCGCAATTCTCATGCCTGTCATCTGCTATTAGTATTTTAAATATTTCATTCGATACGTTAACCATTACTATTTCTCTGAAATAAAAAACGATATTTTAGACATTGATTTGTTTCCTAATTTATCATGCGACATTACTTCAACCTCATAATAACCTGTATTTAAAAACTCTTTAATCTGCCCTAAATAAGGCTTATGCGGTTTTTTGTTTACAGAATAGGTCATGTTATCATAACCAACAACAGCATCGGTTGCCGATAAAAACAATACCATATGAGAAGGATAAACATCATACACTAATGAATCAGAAGTCAGTTTTCCTTTTGGAGGTAAACTAAATACATGGCTTATTTCTGGGCCTTGGTTATCTACAATAACTTTAAATGTTGATGTATTAACATTATCTACCTGATCGTATGCGTAATATTTTATTTCATTCAAACCTTCGGGCGATATTGTAAATGGTGCTGTATATGAATCAATACTTCCTCCGCTCAGCTGATATTCTATCTTAGCCAATCCAGATTCACCATCTTTACCAGATAAAATGATGCGGGTTTTTTCATTGATCAGAATTGAATCGCCCATATAAAAAACCGGACCAGAAAAACTATAGGATAAGGTTGGACCTGATAAATCAATATAAGGTATGTTCTTTAATGCAGATGCTCCAGCATTAACAATACTTTTATTATTAACATTATCTATGGCGTAGGATGAAATTTTTAAATTGCCTTTCAATTCAGATAAAGTAACCGGCTTCTCATAAAGTTTATACTCACTATTATTTATTGAATAATAAATACTTTTTACACCCGACTTATTATCAAACGAAGTTAATTTCAATTTCGATACACCCGAAGCGTATTCACGTCCACCTGCCATGAACGATTTACCAACAATTTCCTCTATAATAGACGGAGGGGTATAATCGGCATAAAATGCATACTCTTTAACTTCTTCCTTATTGCCTATTTGATCAACCGAATAATACTCCAAAGTGTGATCGCCTTGAATGAATGAAGAAACTGAAATTGGAGCAATATAAGGTTTAAAAATACCTGCATCTATGCGGTAAAATATTTTCGACAAACCTGCTATTTCATCATTGGCTGCTAATTTGATCTTTGTTCGAACAGAATGGTTACTTTCATGCGCATCGCCTACAACTTCTAATTCTGTATCCGGCGCTGTTCTATCAACAAAAATTTCTAGAACTCTTAAAACCTCCATATTACCAACATAATCTACTGCAAAATATTTAATCGTATACTTTATTTCATTTGCAAGCAAAATAGGGGCTGAGTATAATGTAAATGCTGCTTCATTAATGGAATAATATATTTGCTTCACTCCTGAAACAGCATCTGTTGATATCAAAGAAACGAATGAAGAATCACCAACATAATAAACAGACTGCTTGCGCATTTGCTTTGATGCGGTAATTTTATAATTTGTTATTGGGGACATACCATCAGCATAAATTTCAAACATTACATCCATCAATGGATAAACTGTTTGCTTGGTAATGGTATCAACTGCACTGGGCGATCTAAAAGAATTATATCCTTCTGCATCAAGGTACATTGGATTAGCATATTTGGGAGTCGATTCGCTTTTCAATAAATAATTGGTAGCGGTATCATCGGGACTGGTTGAAATTTTAAAATAAATAGGAAGTTTTTTATTTACATAAAGTTTACCATTTGGGGCTGTATAGACTATTGGCTTTATTATGGGTAAACTCTGGCTTTTTAAAACAAAAGATACTCCTGCAAGGAAAACTACAATATAAATCAGTTTCTTCATACATTCGATATTTATCCCTTAATACGAAACCAACATCATTAAGTTGCATGAGTTTAGATGATTTATATCATCAAATTAACTGATCCAATCGTCTAAAAGATAGGGATTCGATTCCAGCCCATTGCCTATTACGATTAAGGCAGGAGAAGAGTTATAAATAGATTGAAATGTATCTTTGGTGCGAATTCCGCCCCCTACAATGATAGGACATTGGATGCAATTCTTTGCTTTCTCTATCAATAATGCATTAACAGCCGCATCAGCCCCACTACCGCATTCAAGATAAATAAGCTTTAAACCAAGTTGTTCACCCGCCATTGCAGTAGCAAGAATTAGATCTTCTTTTCCTGCTGGAATGGGCATGGTTTGAGATATATACTCAACTGAAGTTGTTTTACCATTACCTATCAAGATATAACCTGTAGGCAATACTTCAATTTCCATCTCCTTTATATATGGCGCAGCAATAACATGATTACCAATCAATAAATCAGCATTGCGACCAGAAATTAAACTCAATAATAACATAGCGTCGGCTTTAGCCGATAACTGAAGCAAACTTCCGGGAAATAAAATAACCGGCTTTTGAGTATGCATTTTAACAAAATCAATAAAATCATCCAGTGGTCTGCTCACCAAGCTTCCGCCCACTAATATAAAATCAACATGATGCTTATCAGCTTGTGATAATACTAATTTAATAGCATTTTCATCGAGATACATCGCAGGATCCAATAAAAATGCTAGAGAGGTTTTCTTGCTACACTGTATTTGCTCCAATATCTTCATACACTAAATGCTATTTGATTGTCCAGGCAATAACATAATCCTCATATTTTTGATACCGTACAACAAAATTCTCTTTTCCAAATTTATTGTCGACTATAGCATTAAAACAGCCTGCATTAGATGGATCAAAGGCTTCAATAATAATATTATACTTAAAATTAATATCTTGTTTGTCACATATCTTATAAAGCGCTTCTTTAGCGCACCAATATATATACAAATGATACAATCTCATATCGGGATCTGTTGTCACATATTCGTTATCATTCATAAACTTATGCGAGACCCTATCTATTTTATTAGACAAATGCTCCAAATCAATTCCAAGCTTATGCTTTTTACTGAACATAACTGATGTAAGTTTCACTGAATGCGAAATGGAAATATTATAAGAAGCATCACTCAAAAAAGGCTTTCTAAATTCATTATATACAATGCTTACGTCTCGCTTTAAAACCTGCGAAACGATTGCTCGCACGCTAAGCCATTCTAACCTGCGCTCGTAACTCTGAAAATTTTGTACTATTTCTAGCTCCTCTTCAGATAATTTAACCATAGCAGCCAATTCATCATATCCTTCGGTTATCTCCCACATCCCCAAAAGGCATCCATCACTAATATAATCGTTAAAAACAATGGCCATGATTATTTATTATTCCATTTTATACTTTCCATCAATACCAAAACATCTTCTTTTATAAAACTAACTAATGGTGCTAAAGAATCCTTATTAGGATGCGCATCAAAATATAAAGAGCCTCTAATAAAATGACGAACACTGTCTGTAACAAAAAACTGTACAGCCGATGCGGTATTTCCCTCAATTTCATACATAATGCCATAAACATTATCCTCTTCGTTTTGAAACACACGCTCTTTTATGGCATCAGCTTTGATGGTGTGCTTGTATGCAAATGTTCTACTATCTTCTATAAGTGAAGAAAGATTGTCCTTGATTTTCTTATAGGAAAAATATACTTTTCCATTTTGGGCAGGAAATACTATATTTAACCAATAAGGCTCTGAATTTGGCGATGAATCTTTATTAACTAAGGCATAAACCGGATAATTAAAAGTAAAAGGATAATTCATATCAAAAGTAAGGTAATTTTTCTCCGGTAGATCAAATCTGACATAGGCTTTAGGCTTAGGATAATAATCATCACTACAGGAATTAAAGGAGAAACTAAAAAATATTAAAACTAAATAAATCTTACTTCTCATTAGCGATACCATTAATAATAACTCTTATTTGTTTAATTCTTCTTTTGTCAACCGACTCAACAATAAAACGGAAACCCTCAAAATCAATTTTTTCACTTTTATGAGGTATTTCTCCTCGCATTTCCAATATCAATCCGGCCAACGTGTCGGCGTCGCCACGCTTGCTTTCAAAGATATCTTCGTCAGTTTCGGTTATTCTCGCAAAATCATGAAGCAACACCTTGCCTTCAAAAAGATATTCTTTTTCTGATAATTTAGTAAATATGGGCTCTTCTGAATCCGATTCATCCGAAATTTCACCTACTATTTCCTCCAGAATATCCTCCATGGTAACAACGCCCTGCAAGCCTCCATATTCATCAACAACAAGGGCCATATGATTTTTATTATTCTGGAATCTTCGTAACAATTCATTAATCCTTTTTGTTTCGGGTACAAATATTGCAGGTTTTACAAGGCTCTGCCACTTAAAATCACGGTTTTCAATATATAATAATAAATCTTTTATGATTAGCACTCCTTTTATTTCATCAATAGTGTTCTCAAATACGGGGATGCGGGAATAACCAGACTCAACAATTACAGATAACACCTTATTAAATGTATCCTTAACTGAAACCGCAACCAAATCAATACGAGGAGTCATAATATCTTTTACCTCTATATTACCAAAAGTGGCAGCTCCTTTTAAAATGCTTTTCTCATCTGTAATTTCACGCTCCGTTAAATCAATAGCGGCACTAATGTCATCCATGGTAATATCTTGTTTAACAATCATTACTTTATTAACCAGAGCGCCCGACTTAATTAATAAATAGCTAATAGGGTAAAAAAGAACCGACAAGTAATAAATGGGTAAGGCCATATAAACTGCAACCTTTTGATTATATTCTGATGCCAAAACTTTGGGTAAAATTTCTCCAAAAAATAATATAAAAGATGTGATCAAAATCACTTGGACAATAAACTCAACGTAAGGTGAAGGGAAATAAATATAAACTGTTGACAGATAAGTGGAAATAACAATAATGGCTACATTAACAAAATTGTTAGAAATCAGAATTGTAGATAATAACAGATCGGGCTTATGAAGCAATCTTTCCAGAATTTTCTGTGATTTTCCACTTTTTTGTACTAATTGGCTTCTAAATGCACCGGAAAGCGAAAACATTGCTACTTCACTTGCAGATATAGCAGCAGAACAAAACAGCAATAGGAATAATAAAATCAAGCCAAGAATTAACTCAACGTCCATGGGGTAATAAATTATTGTTTGTTATCAAAAAGGTAAGTCATCACTACTTTCCATTTGAACCGGCGGATATTCTTCTATTGATTTTTCTTGTTGGCTTGATTCCTGATGATCAGATTCTGGTCGTTTTCCTAACATTTGCATAGTATCTACAACTATATCCATGGCCTTACGCTGAATTTTATCTTTATCTTCATAAGTACGGGTGCGAATTTTTCCTTCAATATATAATTGCATGCCTTTCTTTACATATTTTTCTGCTACCTCAGCCAATCCCCTCCATACAACAATGTTATGCCACTCAGTAGTAACAACTTTTTCTCCATTTTTTTTATAAACTTCGCTGGTGGCCAGCGTAAACTTTGCCACAGCTACCCCTCCTTCAAGATATCTAACCTCAGGGTCGCGTCCTACATTACCTAATAATATCACTTTATTAACTGACATTTCTAATAAATTTATTAAGAAACAAATATAAGTAATTATTATGCTTGAAAGAACAAAAAATTGTCAACATTTAAAACATGCATCTATATTTATATAAAATGTAGTTCAATTAAAATTTTGAGATTTTTCGCTGAGACTTCAAAATGACGATATTAACAAATATATTTCCTGCTTAATCTATAAAACCTGACTCCTTGACATAACGATCAATCAATCGGGGCAATGCATAATTACTGAGATCATTGCGGTTAATCCAAATAACCCCATCTATTGAGCATTGCCAACCAATGGGGAGCAACAAATGGATAAAACGTGCATTTATGAGTCTATGAGTAAGCTTATGTCGATATTCATCACTAATATATTGAATAGTAGCTTCATCAATATTTACGCTATGGGTAAAAAGACGAATAGCTTCATCAATATGTAAATCAGCTTTCGAAGATTCTATCATAGGAAATTCGTACAATCCTTTCCAAATATCATTCTCATTGCGCTTCCTAATTCCTATCTTACTTCCATGAATCATTATAAAGTAATAAAAAAAACGCTCTTGTACTTTTACCTTTGCATTTTTAACCGGAAACAGAGTAATAGTACCGTCATTATATGCAGAACAATGCATTTGAAGAGGACAATCAATGCAAGCAGGCATCTGAGGATGACAAACCAGCGCACCTAGCTCCATTAAAGCTTGATTATAAATTCCAGGTCGCGATTTGTCAATTATTTCTAACGATCTGTTAAAAAACAATTTATATGATGTATTAGTACCTATAGGTTCGGCAATAGAAAACAATCGCGACAAAACTCTGTAAATATTTCCGTCTACTGCTGGAACAGCTATGTTAAACGAAATAGAAGCAATAGCAGCAGCGGTATATTGCCCTATTCCTTTAAGTTTAATAATTTCATCATAGGTAGAAGGGAATACTCCTCCATAACTAGCAACAATTTGTTTGGCGGCATGATGCAGATTTCTAGCACGGGAATAGTAACCTAATCCTTGCCATAATTTCAAAACCTGATCTGAAGTAGCTGCAGCTAAACTATTAACATTAGGAAATGCTTCAATAAATCGATAATAATAAGAAATACCCTGATTTACTCGTGTTTGTTGCAAAATAATCTCCGAAATCCACACTTTATAAGGATCATCCACATCCCTCCAAGGCAAATCCCTTTTATTCATCCCATACCACTCAATCAATGCCTCTGTTGTCTTATTTATCTTCAATTGAATATTTTTTTCTGTAAAATGTAAAAATAATTCAATTGTTTATGCTGCTAATGATAAAAACATATATATTTGCAGTTCAAAATTTAAAAAATAGTATAAACAATTGATAATTAAAGATTTTAACAATGACTAAGGCAGATATTGTAAACGAGATTTCCAAAAATACTGGAATTGAAAAGGTAACCGTACAAAAAACTGTGGAAGCTTTTATGGAATCGATCAAAGATTCATTAGTAAAAGATAAGAACGTATATTTGAGAGGTTTTGGCAGCTTTATCACAAAAAAGAGGGCTAAAAAAACTGCAAGAAATATTTCAAAAAATACCACTATTATAATTCCGGAACATTTTATTCCTTCGTTCAAACCTGCAAAGTCATTTGCTGGAAAAGTAAAATCTAATGTAAAATAATTAAAAATATAGAAATCATGCCAAGCGGTAAAAAAAGAAAAAGACATAAAATGGCCACCCACAAACGTAAAAAACGTTTAAGAAAAAACAGGCACAAAAAGAAAAAATAGTTTACTTAAAATGAATTTAAACAATAAGCCTATTGAACTGGTAAGTTCCTTAGGTTTATTGTGTTTTTTGCTGTCTTGTTTGTAAAACAAATCTGATTTGTACGTGAGTAAAGAATTAATAATAGATGTTTCTACTACTGGCATAACCATAGCATTGCTTGAAGAAAAGCGTCTGGTTGAACTTCATAAAGAAAAAACTGATAGCCGGTTCTCAGTTGGAAATATATATCTGGGCAAGGTTAAAAAGATAATGCCTGGCTTAAATGCTGCATTCGTTGATGTAGGGTTTGAGAAAGATGCATTCTTGCACTATCAGGATTTAGGTCCTCAATATAATTCACTCAACAAATACCTTAAAAACTGTCTCACCCAAAAAGGCAGAGGAAACAGTATTAACCGTTTCAAAAACGAGCCTGATATTGACAAAAATGGTAAAATAAGTGATGTATTAGAAACAGGCCAGTCTATTATTGTTCAAATAACCAAGGAACCTATATCTACTAAGGGGCCGCGACTTACCTCTGAGATTTCATTGGCAGGAAGAAATATGGTAGTGATGCCTTTTTATGATAAAGTTTCTATAAGCCAAAAAATACAAGAGCATTCCGAAAGAGATCGTTTGAGGACAATGTTGCAAGGCATTAAACCCAAAAATTACGGTATTATCGTAAGAACGGTTGCCGAAAAACGGAAAACCGGAGTATTCGATAGCGAATTGCGCAGTTTGGTAAAAAAATGGGAAAGCACTCTTGACAATATTAAAGATGGCAAAACACCTCGACTCATCCTTAGCGAAATAGACAGGGTTTCAACACTATTGCGCGATCTCTTCAATGATTCTTTTACCAATATTATTGTTAATGATGAATTAGTTTGTCAGGAAATTAAGGATTATCTTTCTTTGCACGCCCCTGATAAAGAGAAAATTGTTAAATTTTATGATGCAGATGCTCCCTTATATGAATTTTTAGGGATAGATAAGCAAATTAAAGCGCTGTTCGGAAAAGTTATTTCTGTCAGAACTGGCGCATATCTTATAATTGAGCATACCGAAGCTATGCATACCATTGATGTTAATAGCGGCAATAAATCTAAATCATCTAAAGATCAGGAATCAAATGCATTGGACACCAACCTTGCAGCCTGTACTGAAATAGCCCGACAGCTCAGATTGAGAGATATGGGAGGTATTATATGTGTTGACTTTATTGATATGCAACTGGGTGAAAACAAGCATAAGGTTTTTGAAAAACTTAAAGAAGCCATGCTTACTGACAGGGCAAAGCATAATATACTGCCCTTAAGTAAATTTGGAATTATGCAAATTACCAGGCAAAGAGTTAGACCCGAGATGAATATTAATACAATGGAGAAATGTCCTGCCTGCAAGGGATCGGGAGAAATATCGCCTTCTATTTTATTTGTAGATGAAATTGAATTAAAAATTCCGGCAATAATAAGCAAGTTGGGGTCTGATTTCACTTTAAAAGTGCATCCCTATATTAAGTCACATATCACCAAAGGTGGATTATTCTCAATCAGAATGAAGTGGTTCCTTAAATTTAAGAAATTTATCAGCATTAAAGAATCACAGTCTTTTCATTTTACTGAGTACTATTTTGTTGATGGTAAAGGAGAAGCACAAAAAGTCTAAATTACTTTTTCTGGAATATAACCTGCTCGATAGGTCCATTTACATCAACTTCTCCAGATCCTGATACATATACAAGCCCTGATCCCGAAATAAATATATCAAGCTTATTATAGTATGTTAAGGAGATATTTCCAGAACGAGTAACCGAAGCGGAAGTGTAAATTTCTGATAACATTGGACCAGCAGTAATAGGACCTAATCCTTTATTGATATAACTTGCATTCTCTGTAATTCCCTGCACCGAAACAGAACCAGAACCCTCATTAACTATATCCAGATCAAGCAAATCCAATTTTTTCATATTTACACTGCCTGAATTATAATTATTAATTTTTAATGATGTTGAAATCCAAGGATTATCGGAATAAACATGACCCGATTCTTCATTGGTTATCGTTCCTATATATTTTGCCCTAACATATACTTTCACTGGCTGACGAACTTTATAACAATGATCGTCATCTTGTGTAATATACAAAACATTGCGCACAACACTGGTTCTGATATAAGGTATGATATTATCATCGCCGGCCACTGCAACTTCATGCAATGAATCTAAATCAAGAATTAACTCGTAATTGGTGCTATTTACCACAGTTTCAAAACCAGCTACCGAAGGTCCAAAACGGACTTCCTCTACTAAAATATCACTGCCTTTAATACACTTTTTACAGGATATTTGGGTAAATCCTGCTCCTAACACTAGTAACACGAGTAAGGAAGATCTAATGATTGTTTTCATACACACAATTTATAAATGAAACTACAATACTTTAACGCAAATATAAAAAGGCTGTTTCAAAATTCGTGCCTAATTAAAGTTTTATTTTTATCTCAACTCATTATTCTGTTTTATCAAATGTTAACTCTGCAGGACAAAGAATTGAAATTTTTAAAGCGGAAAGAATCATTTGATACTCCTTTTTTAACAATAAAAACAGCAAACCGGTAAACGCGAGTATGAATAATAAAGTAACAAAAAAAACATTCTTTGAAAATATAATAAGAACGAGACTTGTAATAAAAATAGAAGCATATACTAAAATTGCAAATACAAACTTGTACGTACTTATGAATTGTGAATCGTTGGACTGATGCGACAATTTGCGTATAAGATAATACGGAAAAGCGTGCAATATAAAAGCACTTAAATACACAGGGAATAATAACAATAGAAATAAATTTTTATAAGAAAATAATGGAAATAAGTAGGCCTCACTTGAGATATTATTGGCGTTCAAAAACACAAGCAGCTTATGTGTTTTATCTATAAGCTGAATAGTGTGAATATCGGCATTCTTCAGTTTACTCTCAATATCTGAAATTCTATCTTGAGCTAATCTAAACCTATCAACATGCGAAATACGAGATAAAGAAAATTCGGAAAGAAAGAGAATTTCATGATAATAAGATGTATTTTCAATATGCAACATTTCATTTTTCATTTTTACGGCCAAATCTTCCTTTAACCTATTGAATAAACACGGTAACTGCTCATTATGAGCTAGTTGTTCCTTTACATTTATTGGATCGCCAAATCGCACCAATAATGAAGAACGGGAATAATAATAATTAGAATAGTCAATACCTACCGGTACAATAAATAATTCTTTTTCATTATCCAATTCATGAACCGCCTCCACCGCCAATCTAAAAATCCCTTTTAGCAATGGGCGCAGTCGTTTGTCGGGTGCATGATTTCCTTCCGGCATTATTCCAATGGAATAACTATTTTTTAATAGTGTACTTGCCATGCGGAATTGTTGCTCATTTTGTTTTAATTCACCATAACCATCTCTTACGCGATAAATGGGATAAACACGAAAAAAATGCAATAAAAAACAAACTATTTTATTTTTAAAAATGTCGGCACGCGCAAAAAAACATACGGGAATATCAGCAGCGTAAATAACCGCAAGAGCGTCCATTAAAGCATTTTGATGATTAGGGGAAAATATGATGGCAGCATTTTTAGGTAATTTTTCTTTACCTACTACTTGAAATGACTTGTAGAAAAGTCTGAAAAAAACAAACACAATTGATTTTAATACAACAAACATGTTCTACAAAAAATAAGCTTTGCTTATACTAAAAGTGCGCGAATATCTGAAGCGATGCGCTCCATTTCATCTGCTGGTATTTTCAATTTAGGATTAGAAAAATTAACATCTCCTACCCCATTAATTGGTATTAAATGAATGTGGGTATGTGGCACTTCAATTCCAATAACAGCAACGCCAATTCGTTTGCATGGAACTGCAATTTTAATGGCATGCGCTATTTTTTTCGAAAAAACCATTAAACCGGCAAGCATTTGATCATCGAGATTAAATATATAATCTACTTCCAATTTAGGCACTACAAGAACATGACCTTTAGCTAGAGGACTTATATCTAGAAATGCAAAATACTTATCGTCTTCAGCAATTTTATAACAAGGAATTTCACCATTGATTATTTTTGAAAATATTGTAGCCATAAGCCTAGGGAAAAACTAAATACTAATTTCAATTATTTCAAAAGTCATTTTACCAGAAGGGACAGTGACATCAACTGATTCCCCCTTTTTCTTTCCTAGCAATGCTTTAGCAATAGGCGTACCAATAGATAGCTTACCTTCTTTCAAATTGGCCTCACTCTCAGACACTATAAGATATTCATGTAATGCCTTATTTGATTTATTGCGTATTTTAACACGGGTCATTAACTGAACCTTTGAGTTATTAAGTCTAGATTCATCAATAATGCGGGAACTAGCAACAATAGCTTCAAGCTTCGAAATTTTCAGCTCTAAAAGTCCCTGAGCTTCTTTAGCGGCGTCATATTCCGCATTTTCAGATAAATCGCCTTTATCTCGAGCTTCAGCAATTTGCCTTGAAATAGAAGGCCTTTCAATCGTTACCAAATGATCTAATTCAGCTTTTAACTTAGCCAAACCTTCTTCAGTGATGTAAGAAATAGCAGACATTTCTGTTCCTCCTTTTAAAAATTTAATTACTATTAGAAAACAAAAGAGAATCCCGCAAAACTGAGGAATCCTCTTAATTTGAAAATCTTATATTAATAAATTCGGGGTGCAACTTTTAGTTACGCCCCGAACCATTTTTATTAACAAAACAAAGATAAGTCAAAAAAAATTAAAAATCAAGTATTTTAAGCTTTTTAAACAAAATCCTTTTTAGCGCTTCATAATTTTTAAATTGCTCTCTATCAATTTATTTAATGTGGCAACAGAAGTATGGGTTCTTAATCCATCCTGAGGGGTATTTAAACAATAATCTGTTAGTTTTTCTACAGTACTTACCGCGAGATGCATGCGGGTATCAGAAGACGCAAAATATATCAGTACTTCACCATTAGGTTTTTCAATCCATCCATTAGTAAACAATACATTAGAAACATCGCCAATTCGCTCTTCACCTTCAGGAGCCATAAAAAATCCACCCGGAGATGCAATTACCTTCCAAGGTTCTTTTAAATCGGTCATAAACATATACAACACATAACGCAAACCGGCAGCACATCCTCTAACCCCATGGGCAAGATTCAACCATCCCTTAGGAGTTTTAATTGGAGCGGGACCCTGACCGTTTTTAACTTCTTTGATTGTGTGATATAGACGATGGTCTATAATGGTTTCTTCTTTTACGTCAGCATTTTCCATTGAATCAATCAATGCCCAACCAATTCCACCTCCAGAACCAGTATCAATAAAGCCATCTTGAGGACGGGTGTATAAGGCATATTTACCATTAACAAACTCAGGATGTAACACAACATTTCGTTGCTGACTCTTGGTTTTTAAATCGGGTAAACGTTGCCAAGTTTTTAAATCTTTGGTGCGCACAATCCCAGCTTTTGCAACTGCCGAAGATAAATCACCTGCTGCAGCGGCAGTATCCTTTCTTTCAGAACAAAAAACACCATAAATCCATCCGTCTTCATGTTTCGTAAGACGCATGTCATAAACATTTGTTTCAGTAGGCTCGGTATCTGGTAAAGTAATTGGATAATCCCAAAACCTCCATCTATCAATACCATTAGGACTTTCAGCGATTGCAAAAAAAGATTTTCTGTCCCAACCTTCTACTCGCACTACCAAATAGTATTTGCCATCTAATAATATAGCGCCAGAATTAAACGCAGCATTGGCTCCAATGCGTTGCATAAGATTTGGATTGGTATCGTAATTTAAATCGTACCTCCAATAAACAGGAATATGTTCATGGGTTAAAATAGGATTCACATAGCGATCATAAATCCCATTTTTACTCTCTTCTTTAAAATTGGGTTTATTTATAAAATCATCGTGTCTACTGAGTAAATACTCTACTCTTTTATCAAATTCTTGTTTGTTCATAATTATGTTAATTTATATTTCAAACCAAACAGTAAAAATTTAAAAACACAGGTGCTTACAATAAAAAAATCAATGTTTGCAAGCCACTTAGTTTGTTTTTAACCCTATTTATTATGTTGGGCGTAAAAGTAATGAAAAATAAACAAAAAAAAAATCAAGCCTTCTATAAAATTCAAACAAAAATATTTTGAAAAAGGAATAAGTGTTAGTATCTTTGCTTCGTGAAAAAGATTTTAAAGATTCTCTTCATAGGTTTTTTAGTTAGTTTAGTTTGATTGGGTCGTTGCTCTCGCATTCGACCCTTTCTTTTTATAACTCTTCCAGATCAATTTCAACAGAATCATTCACTTCCACTAATGTATCGTCAACGCATTTAAGCGTTCGGGCTGGGAATTTTTTGATCATTGTATAATTGTGGGTAGCAATAATAACTGCCCTACCCGTTTTGCTAAGCTGATCCAAGAGGCTGAATATTTCAGAAGAAGTTTCGGGATCAAGATTACCTGTTGGTTCATCGGCAAGTATTATTTCTGGATCGTTAAGTAACGATCGAGCAATCACAACTCTTTGCTGTTCTCCTCCCGATAATTGATGGGGCATTTTGTATCCTTTGGTTTCCAATCCAACTTTCTGTAATACCTCCATAATACGAGATTCAATAAGAGAGTTACTCTTCCAGCCAGTAGCTTTAAGAACAAATTCAAGATTATCATGCACTGAGCGATCGCCCAGCAATTGAAAGTCCTGAAAAACTACTCCCATTTTTCTTCTTAATAAAGGAACTGAAGATGATTTGATCTTTTTCAACTGATAACCTGCAACCATAGCATCCCCATTTTTAATGGGAAGTTCAGCTATCATGCTATTAATAAGGGTAGTTTTACCACTGCCTACCCTACCAATGAGATAAACCAATTCGCCCTTTGTTACAGAAAAACTAACATCTTTTAACACCAAATGATCCTTCTGGCAAATAGATACTTGATTGTATTCAATAATCACATCTAATGGCATATGCAAATTTTTATTTAATTAACAAATAGATGTTAATTACTTGCCCCAAATATACAATAGTTTTTAACAATTAATTCATACATTTACCGCAATTTAAAATAAAACCTGTATCAATGAAAAATTGGTTCTATTTATTACTATTAACTTTGCTAATGGGCTATACAATAAATGCCCAGCAGAACATTCATTTTAATCAAGATAATCAATACAGAGAAGCATTAGAACTGTTTCAAAAAGAAAAATACGGAAGTGCAAAAAAAATATTCACCGATTTGGTTTCCAGTAGTGATGCCACAAAATCAATACAGTTGACCTATTCAGAATATTACTTGGCACTATGCGCTATTTATTTATTCAATGAAGATGCTCCAATATTGGTGACACAATTTGAAAGAAATAATCCGGAATCTCCCCTAAAAGGGTATTTATCATTTGAAATGGCTAAATTCCACTACAACAAAAAAGAATATCAAAAAGCAGTTCAATATTTTAAGCAAACAGACATCAGTAAAATTACCAAGCAACAAAAACATGAATACTATTTTAAATTGGGGTATAGTTATTTTATATTAGATAGCACAGACATTGCTCGTTTAGCATTTTTTGAAATTAAAGATATTGAAACCCAATACACTTCACCCGCATTATATTATTATTCTCATATATTATATTCGCAAAAAAACTATGCCTCAGCAGCAGCAGGTTTCCTAAGATTAAAGAACGATGAAACATTTGGACATATAGTTCCATACTATATTACTCAATGCTTATTTTTTCAGGAAAAATATGATGAACTAATTGAATATGCAGAACCTATAATAGATTCGCTAAGTGACAGCAGGCAAGCAGAGATAGCAAAACTTATTGGAGAATCATATTACATGAAGGGTAAATATTCCTTGGCCATACCCTATTTAGAAAGATACCAAAAGAAGGGTAAAGAATTCGTACAACAAGATGCATACCAACTTGGCTATTGTTATTATTACACAAAAGAATTTGAAAAAGCCATTCCACTATTCGAAAAAGCATCTATGTCAAATACATCATTAGGACAAAATGCGCTCAATTTATTAGCGGATTGTTTTCTAAAGAAAGGAGATAAAAACAAAGCCAGAATGGCTTTTTCAGGAGCATCCAAAATGGAATATGATTTAACCATAAAAGAAAATGCTTTATTCAATCTAGCAATTGTTACTTACGAATTATCATATTCACCATTTAACGATGCTATAAAATCTTTTAACGAATATTTAACTTTATATCCCGCATCTCCTCGTTCTGATATTGCCTATAATTATTTGACGCAGGCATACATGATAACAAAAAACTATAAAGACGCCATAGCAACAATTGAAAAAATAAAAAATAAAGATAATAGTATTAAAAAGGCATATCAAAAAATTGCTTTTTTTAGGGGATTAGAATTGGTGAATGAAACCCGCTATCATGAAGCTTTGATTCATTTTGAAAAATCCATTCAATATAGCGATTTTGATCGTCAATATAAAACAAGATGTAAATTTTGGCTAGGAGAAGTTAATGCCAGACTAAACAATGATAAAGAGGCTGTATTACACTTAAATGAATTTATATTAATGCCAGGCGCTATCAGCACCGAAGAATTTAATACAGCTCATTACAGCCTAGGCTATCTCAATTTTAATATAAAGAATTATGCTGATGCAAATACTTGTTTTAGAAAGTTTATCTCCATAAATAAAGAAAATTACATATTACAATCCGATGCCTATAACCGATTGGGTGATGGTTACTTTATGAATAAAGAATACGAAGAAGCCATTAATAATTATAAAAAATCATATGAAATTGGGAAAAGCAACAAAGATTATGCTTTGTTTCAGCAGGCTTTTTCAATAGGTCTTCTCGGAAAACATGAAGAAAAAATCGTTTTATTAAACAAGCTCTTAACAGAAAACTCAACATCGTCTTACGCTGATGACGCCGTTTTTGAAACAGGAAGAAGTTCGTTTATCCTCAACAAAAACAGACAAGCTGAAATGAATTATCTAAAAGTAATTAAAGATTTCCCTAAAAGCAGTTATGTTTTAAAATCGTATGTTCAATTAGGCTTGTTATATTACAATGAAGATAGGAATGAGGAAGCATTAAAAGCATACAAATTTGTTGTAAAAGAATTCCCAGGTAGTCAGGAAGCCAGAAATTCTCTAATCGGAATTAAGAATATTTATGTTGAAATGGGCGATGTTGATTCATATATAGCCTTTACAGATGGACTAGGACAATATGCTAATGTTAGCTTATCTGAACAGGATTCATTAATGTACCAATCGGCTGAAAACTTGTACATGCAAGGAAATTGTAGCAAAGCACAGGAACAGTTTTCTAAATATATCGAAAAATTTTCAAATGGAGGATTTGTTATCAATTCTTATTTTTACAGAGGAGATTGCTATTCTCAAACCGGAAATTTAGAAAAGGCTGTAAGTGATTTTAATTATGTTATAGAACAATCAAGAAGTATATTCACAGAACAGGCATTGGTAGGTGCAGCAAAATTATCTTATAAGAATAAGAATTATCAAGCTGCCGTGAATTATTATGCGAGATTAGAAGAAAACGCTGAATTACCTGCCAATAAACTGGAAGCAAGAATGGGCTTATTAAGATGCTATTATGAATTGAAAGAATATAATAACATACCTGTAGTAGGTAAGCGGATTCTTTTTACGGATAAACTTCCTGTCGAATTGGAAAAAGAAGCAAGGATGACGATGGCCAAGTCTTATTATGAAGATAAGAGATTTATATTAGCTCTAGAAGAATTTAAAACGCTTTCCAATAATGTAGTCACTGTTGAAGGAGCAGAATCGAAGTACCGAATTGCTGAAATATATTTCAATCAGAACGATTTAGAAAAATCGGAAAAGGAGATTTTTGAATTCATTGATATGAATAGTCCACATCAGTTTTGGCTTGCAAAATCATTTTTATTGTTATCAGATATTTATACTATAAAAAAAGATGCTTTTCAAGCAAGTCAAACTTTAAAAAGCATTATAGATTATTATGACAATAAAACGGACGGTATTTATGACACCGCCAAACAAAAACTGGAGTCAATTAATGAAAAATCGGCAGATAAAAATATAGTACCCGCAGCAGAAGAAGTTGAATTAAAATTCTAAATATAGATGAAAATGAATTTGAAAATATTAAGCTCTTTTTTTATGGTTCTTTTTTCTCTACATGGACTTAATGCCCAAGAGCTAAAAAACAATGTAACCATTGTTACACCTTATGAGCCCACCATTACTGATGCCCGCAAAATCAATCTGATGCCTGAAATTAAAGACAGTAATTCGTTTCAACCCCGATTTGATTATGCTATAGAAAATAATAGACTGAATACAGCCTTTGAACCTAGAGAAATTAAAGCTGCTAAAATGACAGGAGAACCCTTAAACAAGCTTCAAAAAGGCTTTTTAAAACTGGGTATCGGAAATTATACCAGTCCACTTGCCCAAGTTTATTTCAACAATCTCCGATCTAAACAAACCAATTATGGCTTTTTTATAAACCATCATTCTACCAACGGAAAAATTAAACTTAATGATAACAATAAAGTTTTTGCTGGATATGCAGCTAATGAAGCCGGAATTTTCGGAAACCGTTTATGGAAAAATCATTCATTTTCGGGTAATACGGGAATTGAACACAAACGGGTAAACTATTATGGCTATAACACCGATTCTTTTCCGGGATTAAAACAGAACGAAGACAGTATAAAACAAAACTACATTGCACCATATGCCCGCTTTGATATTCGTTCAAACCAAACAGATAGCAATAAACTTCGTTATCATTTCAATGGTGGTTATGAATATTTTTCTGATTTGTATAAATGGGATAGTTTGCATAATTATGAGCATGCTATTCAATTAAAAGCTCATTTTTCTCAAAAAGTAAAAGAATTAGATATCCATTTGAAAACAGGCTTTGAGCATTACGAAAAGGGAAAATCCATTGACAGCTTTTCCAATACTATATTCTTTTTGCATCCTTACGTTGGAAAATCTACTGCAGATTGGAAATTTAATATAGGATTTAATTTTGTTTCAGACTTTTATAACAGCGAAAGCAAACCTCATTTTTATCCCGACATAAATTTTAGCTTCAAAGCCGTCGAGAATGTAATGACTTTATATGTTGGTCTGAATGGATTATTAGAAACCAATCAATATGGTAAAATAGCCCGTGAAAATCCATTTATCAAATCGAACCTGAATGTTTTACCCTCTAATCACAAATTGAATTTATATGGAGGTATCAGAGGCAATCTATTTAGCACAGCCGATTTTAATCTATCAGCACAATACTCTACTATCGAAAATCAATATTTTTTTGTGAACGACACCATTCAGCCTTTACAGAATCAATTTATTACTCTTTATGATGATATTGATTTAATAAGGTTAAATGGCGAAATAAGCTACCAATTAAACAATACCTTTAACTTTTTTTATAAGATAGTATATAGCGAATATAGCTTAATAAAACTATCCAAACCTTGGCATTTACCTGCACTGACTATGACAGGTACAGCAAAGTATAACTTGCGAAACAAAATTCTTGTTGGACTTGATATTTATTATATTGGCAAGAGATATGCTTTTAATAATTTATCTCTTAATAAAGAGATGGAGCTAAAACCCATTACGGATATTAATTTGAGTATGGAATACCGATATACCAAAATATTGTCTTTCTTTTTGCAATTTAATAATATGGCTGCCATGAAATACGAAACTTGGTATCGTTATCCAACGCAGCGCTTTCACATATTGGGGGGATTTACCTACTCTTTATAATCAACTGAAATTAAAAAGATTAGCAATATTAAAAATTTGTTAATAAATTATCGTTTTTATACCCTTAAAAGGGCTGTTATATTAACGGGAATTCTCTATATTTGCATATATATAAATTATTTGTAATAACTTGATATTCAATAAACAACAAAAATGAGCGATACAGAAAAAGAGATGAGCAGCGAAGAAGTAAAAAAAACGTCTAAATCAGATTATTCAGCAGATAGTATCCAGGTTCTTGAAGGTTTGGAAGCGGTACGAAAAAGACCCGCTATGTATATTGGAGACATAAGTGTAAAAGGCTTACATCATCTGGTATATGAAGTAGTAGACAACTCTATAGACGAAGCGTTAGCCGGTCATTGTCACAATATAGATGTATTTATCAATGAAGACAATTCCATCACCGTTAAAGATGATGGTCGCGGTATTCCAGTTGATTATCATGAAAAAGAAAAAAAATCGGCATTAGAAGTAGTTCTTACTGTATTGCATGCCGGGGGTAAATTTGACAAAGATAGCTACAAAGTTTCTGGTGGTTTGCATGGTGTTGGTGTATCATGTGTGAATGCACTTTCAACCTATTTAAAAGCAGAAATTCATCGCGATGGAAAAATATACCAACAAGAGTTTTGTATAGGAAAACCCCTTGGTCCAGTAAAAGAAATAGGTGTTACAGATAGAACAGGGACTACTATTACATTTAAACCTGATGGTTCTATTTTTACAACTACAGATTATAATTTTGAAATTCTTGAATCACGATTGCGTGAATTGTCATACCTTAACAAAGGGGTATATTTATCGTTAACTGACAAGAGACTAAAAGAAGATGAAGTAGCAGAAACAATTAACTTTCATTCAGAACTTGGATTGAAAGAATTTGTTTCTTATCTTGACTCTAACAGAGAAAAACTGATTGATGATATCATTTATGTTGATACAGAAAAATCAGGTGTGCCTGTTGAATTGGCCTTAAATTATAATACTTCATTCAATGAGAATGTATTTACCTATGTTAACAATATCAACACCATTGAAGGGGGTACTCACTTAGCCGGCTTCAGAAGAGGCTTAACGCGTACTTTAAAAGCATACGCAGAAAAATCGGGAATGTTGAGCAAATTAAAATTTGATATCAGCGGAGATGATTTTAGGGAAGGTTTAACAGCCGTTGTTTCTGTTAAAGTTGCAGAGCCTCAATTTGAAGGTCAAACAAAAACTAAATTAGGAAACAATGACGTGATGGGTGCGGTTGATCAAGCCGTAAGCGAATTTTTAGCTTATTACCTTGAAGAGAATCCGAAAGATGCTAAAACAATTGTGCAAAAAGTCATACTTGCCGCAACAGCAAGACATGCAGCTCGTAAAGCAAGAGAATTGGTTCAAAGAAAATCAGTTTTATCGGGTGCTGGGTTGCCAGGAAAATTAGCCGATTGTTCTGAAAAAGATCCTGCATCAACTGAAATATTTCTTGTAGAGGGTGATTCAGCAGGTGGTACCGCAAAGCAAGGCCGCGACAGAAATTTTCAGGCCATTTTACCCCTCAGAGGTAAAATTCTGAATGTGGAAAAATCAATGGAATACAAAATTTTTGAAAACGAAGAAATAAAAAATATCTTTACCGCCTTTGGTGTAAGTATGGGTACAGAAGAAGATTCAAAGGCCATCAACTTAAAAGGTTTAAGGTATCACAAAATAATTATCATGACCGATGCGGACGTTGATGGTAGTCACATTACCACATTGATCATGACCTTTTTCTTCCGCTATATGCAAGACATGATTAAAAACGGACATGTTTATATTGCTACGCCTCCATTGTACCTGGTAAAAAAAGGGAACAAAGAAATGTATTGCTGGAATGAGGAACAACGATTACAAGCAATTGAAGAATTAGGAAAAGGAAAAGGCGAATCTGTGCACGTACAGCGATACAAAGGTTTGGGAGAAATGAACGCAGAGCAATTATGGGATACTACAATGAATCCACAAAAAAGGACATTGAGACAAATCACCATTGAAAGCGCTGCTGAAGCGGATAGAATATTTTCAATGTTAATGGGCGATGAAGTTGCTCCAAGACGTGATTTCATTGAAAAACATGCTAAATATGCTAAAATTGATGTGTAAGCATATATAAATTTGATTATGGTGAAAAATAGTTTTCTCTTAATTATTCTAATGCTGATTGGCACTGCTAAGGGGCAGGACTCCATTCAGTTTTTAGAAATTAAACAAATGAAATGGGGATTGGATTATCAAATCTATTTAGATTTATCTAACGATTCAACCATTGCATTGCCCATTGAAAATTTATTTCATGCATTACCCATCGACAATCCTTCTGGTGTTCCGAGTTTTACTTTTTTTCCTGTTAGGCTTGATTCCAGTTATAGGTCTTACCTTAGAGAAAAATATGCAGATGTAAATGATTTCACCTTCGATCTTACCATTGACGAAAAAGAACCTATTACCCTGTGGGGAAACATATCACAGCAAGTAGGTGGCGGTTGGGTGCACTTTTTAAATTGTATTATGTACTCACTGGAATCGGGAGAACTTGACTTGAAATCACCGCTGATGGAAAGACCAAAAACCAAATGGAAGCCAAATCCTATAACCCTTTCATACAAAAGAACTAAAAATT
>JFJP01037487.1_pt1 | contig 27303 bp, 11 predicted proteins | sample 431651 | NCBI WGS metagenome assembly JFJP01 (sample SAMN02602958, study PRJNA72255) | Microbial mat metagenome, whole genome shotgun sequencing project. | biome: fresh water; feature: sink hole; material: water; isolation source: purple microbial (photo- and chemosynthetic) mats found in...
TAATTACATTGTGTTAGTTTGTCCCACATTTCTTGTGACATTCTATTGAAATCCTCTGTAGTCAATGGCGCTGCTCCAGTTGATTTGAAGTGATCATTTATTCTATCCATATCGGCCCGAGACCTAGAAGAGTCTTTCGTACTTGATAGTTCTGATCTAACTTCCATTAATAATTTAGGAAATTCTGTTTTCCATTTACTATTATCTTGATTGTGAGTTAACTCCGCATTTCCAGTAGATAATAGTCTTTCTAATGCTTTTGGATTTTGCCTAAAAGATTCCTTAAGTAGCATTTTCATTATATTGGATGAGTTTTTATCCCACTCTTCGGTATTTAAACCATTTATAGATCTACCAATAGATTTGGCTTGAGCCCCACTAGCGGTCATTAATTTGGTTTCTATCTCTGCAATTTCTTGTGAAGACAAATTAGTGTAGCCTAATTTTGCAGCTTGAAATGATCCCTCTACTGTATTATATGTTACCAAACTACCAGTTAATGGAGCCTCAAAGTCAAACGGTCTGTTAGCAAAATTACTTAAATCAGCGTTTTCATCTGTCCCAGCATATATATTTATTGCTTCTTGCGGCGTATTTTCACTACTTTCGTTAACTATAGTGTAAAGAGAATCAATATAGGCCTGTAGAGGCACTTTAGAGCTCGTCTGTACGCCTAACGCCTCACTAATGGATGTTACATATATCTGAGAAGTGGGATCGCTTAAAACGTCCCTAAATGCATCTAAGAGCATTTCTTTATATATAATCTTATACGCATCTGATAGATCATTGAAGTCGAAATCCAAATCAATAGTATTACCTCCGGCTTCTATAGTAGATAATGCGTCAGATATTACATCACTCATCGCTAATTTATTTTGATCTGTTTGTTCTGATCCGTCATAACCGAATGACGTGTGCATGTCTATTTCATCTCTACTTATGAATGTAGAGTTATACGGAACACCTCTCTCTTTTGATAACTGTTTTAGGATATCTACCTCGGTAGGAACTCCATTTATAACTGCATCGTAAATCAGTGATCCACCTCTGAATTCCGCTTTCTTTGGAAGATTATTTGATTCAATCATTGATTTGTTTACACCAAACTCAAGTATTGGTCTGCCATCCTGCATTGCTCCTTTTCTGTCTATTGGCATATATACAGGAGCATATATCGGTTTCTTATCTTTTTTCGAATATTTAATCACAGTCAATCCTATTAACTCGTAAAGTACAGTACTCGTAGGCTTAGATTTAGAATCTACAGATAGATTTATATATTTGCTGTATACTGGATATTTATTGTGATTTCTAACATAACTTATGGCCACATTATCTATAAGGACGGCTGGATAATTAGATCTACTACCATCTGATATCGTATAATTCTTATGTATCCTGCTTAATTTACCACCAGTTAAACTATATGGATCCTCATATGTTAATGAAACTTGAGGAACAATATCCTTGTCGTACCATTTATTTTTAGATATTTCACTCATAGAGCTTTCTATATCAAATATAAAATTAGGGTCCATTATCCTATCTATATCTTCGTAGATTTTGTTATTCTCTCTATCATCTTCGGATAGCTTAACGAAATTCTTCCCTGATTTATCTCCAGATGTTATATATTGATATAATATTAAGTCTTCAGCAAACTTCTTAAGAATCTCATTATCGCTTTCAAGTAACTCTGACCAGTATGCTTTAAATTTCGCATTTATACTTTGATCTGAATTTGAGATTGCTTTAATATTGATGAAGTCTGCAGAGTTTGAGTCGAAGCCGATAGCCTGAGATAATGAATTAATTATATAGTTATCCTTTAATCTATTTAGTTTTGGATCGAGGTCTATCATTTCTTTTATCCTCATAAACCTTTTAGCCATAGAGTTTCTACCAAAGAACATGCCAGGTATATCTATATTGTGAGTTTTTGCATATTCGTTATAGAAGTCACTCCTTAGAAATGAATCTATAGCATTTAAATGTTTTTTAACAACATTCTCCGATGGCATCTTCTTTATCCCATTATTAAAGAAATATCCCTTTAGATCATTCAGTAGCAATCCTGGTCTTGTTCTAAATAATTCACCGTTAGATATCGTCCTGACAGCACTCAACATAAGGTCCAGCTTAGTACCTAAGAACGAGTTTTCGACTATGCTTGTTGGGTCCGTAAAGAACTTTCCTTGCCCACTCGTTGCAAATTCCATTATCTTGTTCTTAAATAATTCTATAGACGTAAATGATATACCGTATTTTTTTGTATCGATCTGAGCTAGCCCAACGTTAGACGCTAGTGCGTCTGCAAATGGACTTATCTGAGAATACATTATAAGCATCTTTAGTTGACCTATTGTGTATTTGAGCTCATCTTTTTCATTCTTCAATTCCATAAGATTTTTTGAACTCATAAATGATTTTCCGAAAATATTATTGAACGACTCGTAAGCAGACTCATCAAATAATGCCGGATTAGCGAAATTACTAAGTTTTAATATCTCATCTAGAACGGCCTTATTTCCATTAGCAAGTCTTCTGGCATTTTTAATGTAATCACTAATCATGCCTTTTATTACTTGACTAGATAACTTATTTAAGTCAGTTCCATATGGATTTCCGTATTTAGTAGATATAACATTTATTCTGTTAGCCATCTCTTTTAATGCTGGCTGAGAAAGATAGTAAAACGTATCTTTACCTATCCCAGATCTAAGCAAAAAGAATAATGTGTTATATGTTGTAGGATTTACATTTAATCTGATTATATAAGTGTCTTTAGCAACGTCTACGTGTGCACTAATCATCGCATTCAACCAATCAAGAATTCTAATGCCATCCTTTCCGATAACGCCGTCACATCCAGACAAATTAAGATACTTCAATATAGGATATTTAGACGAATTTAACTTGAGCCCATACATTTGTGCAAGCACATGATGTGCGTTATTCAATGCAGAAGGCCCAACGCCTGATTTACCGGTAGTGTATTCGTACTTTTTCTGAGATTGATATGATGGTGATATATAATTCAAAGGTCTTGACTTCTTCTTATCTGCCCTAACACCCTTCTCTATATCAGCGAGGACTACACCCGTAAGGTAATCTGTGGCTGTATCTAGTGGTAGTTTTGCTTCGGCGAATGATATATCATCAGCTAGCACTGCCATATACATATCAAGTAGTCTGTTCTTTATTGCAGCATCGCTGTTTTTCGGATCAGAATACCCTAAGCTATCATCAAATCTGGCTACTCTCTTGTCTTTTTCGTTTCTGTATATTTCAGCAGTCTCTGGGTCATATCTAATTCCTTTTTTATACTCTGTAGATAGAAATTCAGATAACGCTGCGGACTTCTTGGCAAATTTAGATTCATTCGTAATAACAACACCTTTATTTGATCCAATTGGAGTGTCTGCCCATTTTTTATAAGCCGTTCTCAGTTCATCTCTCTCCTCGGTAGTGATAGGTATTCTATTGCCTGTATTGTAATCCTCATAACTGTATCTAGCTAAAAATAATTTATCAATATCGAAGTCAGATCCAGTCATTTTAGTAAATTCAGATGGAAGTATTATAGTATCGCCATCCGTGGTAGGGAGGACGTCAACTATAAGTAAAACAGCAGAAGATGATGGACCTTGATTTGGTACACGATATCCTATCGCAGATGGGGCTGAGTTAGGGCCTATTATATTCCTATCCATAAGCCACTTAACTCTATCTTCGTGTGCAATGATATTTGATGGTATTATATCCATAAATAAGTTTATAGACACAATAGCCTCTATAGCATTATTATCTCTGAAAAAATTAAGTCTCTTTCCATTATTAAGCATCCTTAATCCGCCTGTCTTCTCATTAAATTCATCTTCTGATATTTTATTTGAATTTAGGGCGTCTGTATTGACGGAGGATAATCCAAATGGAGTTCTTTGTATGAACATACCACCTGGAGTATTTATATCTATAATTTCAGATCCTATGAGCGACATTAACTTGCTTTCAACCCATGCATTATCTATGACATATTCAAGTCTAAAAGGTCTTCCGTCGGCAGCCTCTTTCAATTTAGATACTAGGTCCTCTGGCATTCCGGATTCTATGGCAGAATCGTATAGGTACTTATATACAGATGCTTTATCACCGAGTCTCTTTAATAATCTATCAAAACCTCTTTTTGCTAGTTCTTTGTTTGCTGAATCATATGCCGATATCAATTGATCTCCAGTCATCTCGTTCCCATTTGAGAATTTGGCTTTCGAATATATTCTTGATTTATCTATATTCGACATCGCCATCTTGTTGATCTGAGTTGCCATCCTCATTTCTCCTGGCTCATGTGGATCAGTAACTAATTGCTTTCTTAGAAATTTAAACTCCTGTGTAGTAACTTTTAGCTCATCTCTTTTTGCATATCCAGTAATATTTCCGTCTTTATCCTTCTTCGCATATGTAGCACCCCTTCTATTACCATCCTTGATGGCAGTCTTGAATATAAACATATCAATCGGCTTAACACCGTACATTTTTTCTGTCTCAGTAGGGTTCATCATAGAATACATATCAGACAAGCCGGCAGTTGAGTGGTGTTTAAATACAGGGAATATAGCCATCTTATTTATGACCAATATGTCTAAACCATTTTCAACAGAGTTACCAACGTAAATCATTTTTAACGGCTGTAGCTGTAATTTATTGGCTAATTCAGCCTTTACAGGGTCGCTCATCCAGCCCATATCTTCAGATTCAAGAATAGCTAACGCTTCATCCATCCATGGTTCCCATTCGCCTAATCGTTCTTTTGTCTCTCTATAATGCATTGGAGAGCAATATGCAGTGGCATCAGTCTCATCAACATTTCCATATCCAGACATTTGATCAATAGAAGCCTCTCTAACGCTGTTTACAGCCTCTTTAACAGATTTATTGTAATCTTCTGGCAGTATACCGCTGTTTGACATTAAAGCCTCAAGAAGACCTGAATCTGGCGATTCTCCAGCATCTGTCAACCTTCTATTTGCGTTAGATGCTATAGCCTTGATGGTAAGCTCCTTTAGGTGTTGACTAACTATATTTGAATCATTTAGCTCAGTAACGCTATATTTCTCTTTATTGTGCAATCTGTGTCCAACCGGGAATATCGTTCTTAGGTTATTACCAGTAGATAGCATTGTTGAATGTCGCTTGATTTTCGCTTCGTCGTTTTTGTGGAATGCAGGATCTTTTGCAAATATTTTCTCATATTCTATAGTTGACGCCATCGTATTTACCATATTGGCAGCCATCATATTTATCAATGCAATAGGATTAGATCCGTTATTCTTATCTATATTGTAGTATTTCAAGTGTTCTGAAATCTCTTTTTCATCCAGTGCAAGATTTGCTATTTGCATAGCATCCCTAAATCTATCGCCAGTTTTGACTGGGTAAGAAATAGCACCAATACTTTCAGCGTACTCTATTTCGTCCAAAAGTCTATCTTGTAATGTTGCAGATATTTTAGCTGGCAATAGCGATTTCGCTTCGTCGGAGTTGTTAAAGTAATTTCTACTTAATCGATCCATCATTTCATCAACTTTCGACACATCTCCTGTTTTGTATGCTTCCGATAACATGTCATTTAGCGTAGTCATACCCTTCCCGTCACTAGAATTGACTTCAAAGTTAAAGTGTCTAAAGAATAATCCATTCCCTGGTTTAATAGAGCCATCCTTTCCTTCGAAATAATGATATGTTGGCATCATACTTGATTGAGTATCCATATATTCAGCCTCGCTTTTCGCAAGAGATAGCGATTTATATAGATTCCAAGCTTCCTTCATTGCTTCAAATTCAGCTGCGGCATACTCTGAGAATTGTGATACAACATAACTACTAAATGTCACCTTTCTATTAGTCGTGTCTACGAATAACTTATTTACCGCTCCATTAAACCATTTTAATCCAGACAATAAGTAATAAGTTTTCTTATCGGCCATAGTTGGTAGTACCATGAAGTCTCTTAAAGTGGCTTGCATCTTAAATATATAATCCTCTAGCACGCTCATTCCAAAGTAGTCTCTTCCCTTATCAGCTGTTCCTTCTTGATATAGTTTAACGAAGGTTTTTAGTTTTACTTCGACCTTTCTTCCCTTATCTATAGCTTCTTGCATCTGAGATAATATCATAGAACCAACAGGTCTATTTCCATCGCCTCTACCTCTATTAAATTTAACACTTTTTATCAAGCTTCTATATGTTGAGTCCTCCCTCAATCTATTAACAATTGTTGTCATGTAATTTGGAAGAGATATAGCATACATTTTTCCTCCATCCGCGGCCGAAACCATAACTTCTTCAGGCGATGGATGTGTTCTAGCATATTCTCTAGCTAATTTCTCAGCGAATGGCTCTCCAGCATAAATAGCAGATACATTTTTCTCAACTTCTTTCCCTATAATAAAAGATTTCATATATCTACCATTATTCTTTATTAATTTTGGTAATATATTTCTAAATAATATAGATGGATTTGACTTATTTACAGAGTATCCGCTCGAAATATAGTCTACAAAGTTCTTTCTGATGTTTAAGTCATTATTTCCTATCAAAAACATTCCGTCGAAAGTAGCTTGGTCTACATCTATTCCAACCATTCCTAGTATCTCAACGAACTTAGAGGCAATCGCTGTATATGTCATTGATTTTGATTCGACTATTAAATTTTCATATGCATCTATTGCTGATTGGATATGCTTAGGATCAAACAATCGATCACCATTTTCATTATAATCATATACATTGTCATTAGCCGATAGATTATTACCCCAGATCTTTGGATGTAATTTCTCAGCCTCTTTTTCTGATATATCCCTAATATCCCATCTCATTCCATCTTCAGTATCTCTATATGATGCTGTTATGTATTCATGTCTCTGAGTATTAACAGACGTAAAGAATTTTGTATTAAATTCAACTGACTGGTTCGCCAATCTTCTTCCTAATATTCTAAAGAATGGATCTGTTTTTGCTAAATTTGCAATCCTATTCATCATTGAGTCTATATCATTAGCAGAGCCAAGTCTTGATATCATAACATTCCATGCTGTATCAAATGGGATAAATGAATTAAAGCCAGTTAATTCGCTTTTAATTGACTTCATTCTACCATCGACAACCTTCGCTAATGGCATTGTTGCAATGAACGCCTTAACCTCTGGTAACACTCTATCTTTATGGTTGAATTTATTCGACTCGGTATACTCGGATAAATCAGCTCTGGTTATCTCCTGATCATTTTCAATAGCATTTGGATCTATATCGTCAGATATATTATCTTCATACCCAATAAAGTCTATATATTTCTTTATCTGAGGTTTGAATTTATCTTCGAAATGCTCGAGTATCTCAGATAATACCTCATGTCTTGAATTATCACCATCTGCAAGTGCCTTATTGGCAAGGATTTCTATATTTGCATATAGATCGTTATAGGCTTTAGTTTCATTAATTTTATTTGATTTATTTACGACTCCACCTAATTGGAATAGCATATACGTCATACCATTTATAGATTCATAGAACTCATCTAGGTTCATCATCTTCAAGTCACTTGCAACATGTCTATTGACAGATGATCCATAGATTGCCTTAAATTCTCTAAGACTCTCACTGTTGATAGAATCATATCTAAACATACCTCTATTGATATCATTAAATAGTCTATCTATATCAGAATTGCTAAATCCAACTATCTTTCTTATGAAGTTATATATCTTTCTGAATGCAATCTGTAGTCTGGTAAAGTTTTTAACAGTCCCATTCTTCATAACATATTCTCTAAATTTTTCAGCCAAGAACTCTTCAACTTGTTCATTAGATAAGCCCTTTAATTGAGGCCATCTATTTCTGGCTTCTTCATATATCTTAACCCTAGTCTCTCTTGGAAGTAGAAGTAATGATACTTTGTGATACGCCTCATGGAACGATGTTCCTATTTCAGCTGCCATCGATAGTACTATGCCTGAATCTCTCATGACTCCCATCGCCAACTTATCTCTACCAACCTTTATTAGGTCCTTTACTACCTCTACATCTCCTGGTTGAATATTCAACTTATCTCTAAGCCATTCAAGTTCTTGAGCCATGTTTATTAGCTCATAATCGCTATTTTCCTGCTCTCTTAGCGGCCCAAAGTCCTCATCGAAATCCATAGACTGATCAACGACCTTAAAATCACTCCCAGGCTTATTCTCAGGCGTTTTAACGGACTTATCTGTACTATCTGGTGTATTTGTATCGCTTTTAGCTTGCGTGTTACCTTGAGCCTCTAGAGCAGCTATTTCAGCATCATACTCTGCATTGATCTCATCAAGTAATCTACGGGCTATTCTTTTCCCTAAATCAAATTGAAGCCTTTTTCTCTCTCTTGATGGCTTCATGTTATTTATTCTTCCAGCTTCGGAAGCTTCTTCTTCTGTGGCCTTAAATTTATATTGACTAGTACTTGAAGTTCCATCAGCATTTTCTATTATAGCCTCTCCGCTTGCTCCTAGATTTATAACGGCACTCGTCTTTGTTCCGGCGGTTTCATCCAGCTCATTATCTAAAACGCCTTTTATTTGCTTTACCTTCGGAGAGTACTTTAGTGTATCCTGTCTTCTTGATTCTATTTCCGCCTTTGCTTTAGCTATACGTATTCTTTCTTTTACTGTATCTAGATCTGGTAATTCGCTATTTTTTTGCTCATTCGACTGTAGATCGACCAACTCACCACCTGGCTTGGCTGCTATTACAGCAGCTTGGGCAGGGGTTCCATCTGGCTTCTCTATGTATTCATGAACACTTTCAAGATTAAGATATGCTGGAGCAAATATTGTTGGAAATGTATCTGTTCTTATTAGCCCCTTTTTAATCAAGAAGGCGAACCATGTAAGATTTAAGTCGGATCTTTCTATTGTAAATGCACCGAAATCAATTGCCACATCATTGCCATTATTCATTAATGCATCGAATTGATATTGGTTTAATCCAGGGAATACATCTGAAACGGTTTTATCTGGAGCTCCATCCTGAGTTCCATCAACAAGAGATAATTTATCGACCTTAAATGTGATGTTTTTTGCTATATGGACCCTTATATCGACTTTGTCTTTAGCAGATAACGCATTCAATGTATATTGCTTGCCAGCAAGAGATAGTACATGCCCACTTACTTTTATATGTTTTGATACTAGGAATTCATCTTCTGTAGATGACTTTCCAGAATCATGCACATAACTGGTATTGAAGTTTATCATCGTTTCCAAGAAACTACTAATAGGAATACTTATGGCAACACCGCCAGCTAGTGCTTTTGTATCTCCACTAGGTATTATTCTTCCTGTAGTCTTATCTATCGTTATATTATCAGCGAATTTCTCTGAAAATAACATATCGCAAACTATATCAACTATAGATTGTGTTCCGGCTGCAGCAGACTCTTTATCTGATTGTCCAAATTCAAGTGGATTTAATTTTATTGGAACTCTATCTCCACTATATGGATTTGTAACAAATACATGTATTCCGCCTTGAGAATTACTACCACTCACAGGACCTCTAGACATGACAGATCCTCGTATCGTCTGCAGAATAGAAAACCCATCTCTGTTAGATCTATATGAGAAATCCATCGTCTCAACATTTATCTTTTCAAAATCGATATTCCCATTTGCGTCTCTAGGAAATTCAAATCCATCAACGTCTCCAAGTTTTCTGCTTCCCTGCTTTTTGGTTATATTATGCGAAGCCTTGATGTTTGGAATTATCTTTGTCTTTGTTCCCATATTTGAGTCGATCCTCATTGCATCTATAAATAGTTGAATTAGATTATCTCTATTACTCTTAAGTAGATCTATCTCAGCATCTGTAGGCCTAACAGAGTTTTCCGGAGATACCATTTTAGCTGGATTTCTCATGTTAACGATAAATGATTCATCGCCTTTAGTAACCCTCACTCCAACCATCAATGAATCCCACTTGTTGTTAAATCTATTATCTCCTGGATGTTTTTGCGCATAATCTCTATCCGCTTCTATAGCATCAAGCTGATCTAGTGTTAGCTCATTAACAGTCTCACCCATATAGTATACAACAACCTCTGATTTGTATTTGCTGTTTTTAGATGACAGTGTTTTTACCCACTCTATTACAGATTCATACGCTGGATGATTCTTGAAATATGTTAATACCTTCCCAAAGTGAACAAATTTATTGCCAGGAGTTACACTAGCCAAAACAACAGACCTAGCTTCTTGTAGGTGTACCTCAGATTCTTTAGCTTCTGTAACTGATTCAACAGATATAGATGTACCTATAACATCTTCAACTACTTCTGGTTCAACCTCTTTTGATGCTGTTTCTATTGCTAGTTCTATCTCTAATCTATCATCTGATTCCTCTTTTGTATCGGTCTTCATTCCGAACGCCCAATCAAGTGCGATCTCAGACTGGGTATCCTCCTCCTCGTTTTCTATAGCTGTGACAATTACGTCTTCGTCACCAAGCACTAACGATGGTGCATTATCATCAGATTGAGGCTCTGGGACAATCTCATCATACTCGCCTATAGGGTCTTCTGAGACTGTTACTGCTGGACTCTCGGACTTTTGAGCTTGAGCAGTAGCTGCTGGTTGTTGAGCCTGAACCACTGGTGTTGTAACCACCTCAGTTGCTGGCAAATTTTCTTTGGCTGTTACTTCTGTTGTCTCTATTGGGGCTAATGTATTAGTTTTACTATCACTACCAGGCATCGGTGAGTTCATAGTGTTGTCTTCAGCTTCTCCAGACTCTCTATATCTAGATACCTTATCAAATACATAATCTTGGTAACTGTCTTTATTTGTGTGCCTTGACTTATCTAATATATTATCATAAACAGTCTTGTCGTATATAGCACCATATCTAGCGGAATTTGATACAAGAAAGTTGTCGAATACTTCAGATGGAATTCCTGTATGCATTTCATTTAATTCAGATTCGATAGATGAAAGCTCTAACTCTGGAAATAGATCAGACATATATTCCATCATATTTCGAACTCTTAAGTTAGCCTCAATTGACGAACTCTTCATATATACATTAGAAAGCTCTCTATCGCCATTGAATTGATCTTTGTCTGATTTTGGATCTATCATCCTGGTAGCACCATCTTGCGATTTCTCTGTCTTTCCGTTGTACGCTTTAATATCAGCCTCTGATTTGTTTGATATAAATCTAGACGCGGCTGCATCGGCCATAGCTCTGGCTAGCCTTAGTTTCTCGGAGTCAGCAAGCGGGGCTCCATTCTTGCTTTCATGTGCTTCGGATATTCTATTAATCATAGATGTTATAGCCGGTCCATAATCATCGACCTTGTATGCATCTATAGTCTTCTTTCTTCTGCCAACTTCAGACATTGCTTTGTCATACTCAAGTTTATGCGCCATTGCCAGAGCGGTGGCATCGGCCTTAATGCTGTTCGCGCCAGATTTAGACCATCCAAGCCCGTCAGTTATTGCATTAATTGAATTACTATTATATATAGCTCTAGCAGTTCCAGCAAAGTCAAGCTCCTCTTTTAATATGGCTTTTTTCTCTGCATCTGGTTCAGATTCATATCTATTCTTTAATGCACTATACAATCTATCTCCATCATGACCAGACACACCAGTCGTGTACATTTTTGACTTATTCATAGACCCATCTACATCAAACCTAGAGTTTACTAATCCATCTACGAATTCATCAGCTCTCTTTTGTGCATATTGTCCTTTTACTCCAGGAATTCCATGCAGGGTTGAGGTTACGACAGTCTGACCAAAGCCGCTTATGGCTCCGATTTTTGCGTTTGTTTTTAGCTCCGATCTGTCTACATATAATTCAGCACCACTATTCATACCAAGCAAATAGGACACTCCGGTTAAATTAGCTGCAAATCCGTCTATATATGATTCTATAGTGCTGTTTCCATCAGCTAAGGTTCCATTTACGTATCTTTTTCCTGTTATATATTGTTGAGCCTCTTCAACGCCTTCAAATGGTGCTTGCCACAATCCTTTTCCTATGTACGATGTAGCCATCTTTGCTGGTATATTTTTCATAGAACCCTCTGCTACCTTTTTGAGTGCTCCAGAAGTAGCTCTGATTGTCTTTCCAAGCATAGACTTCATCTCCATTGACACTCCTCTACTCAACATATTTATGGCTCCCTTCCTGAATATACCAGAGGGACTAATAGCCACCGCATCAAACATCATATCTGGCACTGAGTTAGACATTTGCTGCCTCTTGTATTCATCTATACCATTAGTGGATGATTTTACTGCCTTAGATAGATTTTCGTCAGATGTAGGTATCATACCGGAAGCTAATCCTCTTTTAAGTGACTCTATTTGATGTTCAGATAATTGCCCGTTTTTTGATATTTCATCGAGTGCGCTTTTCTTTACACTATATCCAGCACCACTACTCTTGTCAATCAGATTCAATAACTCTATATCGTCTAATTTATCTATATCGATATTTGATATACCTTTGTAATCTTTTTTGAACTTCTCGAGGGTGTATTCTGCTAACTCCATATTTGTCTCTCCCTCTCTTTGGGCTACATTTGACAATACGTTACTTGCAATTGAAATCCCTTCAGCTATCATTGGCATACCAAGCTTTGATCTAGTAAGGGCACTAACGCCTACGCCAGCGAGCAATGTAACGGTCGAAGGAATATAGCTAGCCATAGATAATCCAACTCCACTGATTATCGATTCAGAACTTTCCGGATCCTTTAGCTTTCTTTTATATACTTCTGATATATTCCCACTTCGTATATCTATAAGATCCTGTCTTTCGTCTATTTCTTTTTTAACATCTTTATATAAGCCAAATGCTTGATGTGTTATTTCAGTTGTCATTGCAAATGTATTGATACTACTTTGCTCTCCTTTCTGAACCTTCCTTGATTCGTCGGCTAACCCCTTAAATTCCTTTAAGTTCATTTGTTTGCCAAGGCTATTTATCTTGTCATATAGACGCGCTTCATCAAATCCCTCATTCTTGTCTTTTTCAGCACCAAAAAGCTCTGTAACGTCAGCAGTTGCATCTAGCAGACCCTTTACGATAGACCAGCCCTTAGTGGCTTGACTGACCTTAAAATTATCTTTTACAGACAAGTATGACGACAATAAACCAGAATACCTCATGTATGTAGGTTTAAGCTCATCTGGAATCTTGTTCAATCCTGGAAGTCCAGATCTTGTTTTATATTCGGCGATAGGTGTTTTTCTGCCAAACATCGAGCTAGCCAATACTCCGGCAGATGCAATATCTGGATCAACGTACGACGATGAAGTTCTCTCATCTCCATATATTACTGGCTTAAATCCAAATTCATCAACACCACCCCATTCGTTTTTATGTAGGTCTAATAGATGATTATGAAGTGGAGTTACATACTCCCGCTCGTTAGTTTTCCCATTTACATCTACTTCGACATTCCTAGTTTCGTAAAGAAAGTCTAAAAGTTCTGTAAATTTAGGATCTTTCATTGCTGGCGTAAGCAACTTGCCAACAGCTGTAGCTTTATTGAATTGATCACCAACAAGGCCTTGTAGTTGTAGCTGAACACTCCTATCTAGGTTGTTCATAAACTCATATACAGTTCCTGAGGCGAAATTTAAATCCTCAGAATCTTCAGAAACAGGACTACCCGTACTAGATTTCTCAGGTACAGGTAGTTTACGTCCTCTAACATTTGTATTGTTGAGAGCCTTCTCTATTAAGGCTTCGTTGTCAAATTTAGAAACATTAGAGGACAAATTTTTACTAACCTCTTCAAAATATTTCTGATCACTACCAGACAATGCGATAGCTCCTCCTTTTTGTTTTTTACTCATATAGATAATTCTATTTCAGTTTAATTATTTTTTTGTATAGAAAGATGTTCCCCTTGATTGAGAATTTGTTGATACAGTAGCCCCAGATGGTGTGAATACTCCAATCTCTCTTGTTTTGATCGGAATCCTAACATATGAAGATTCTGTCTTGCCGTCAAAGTTTATAGTTATATTGCTGCCACTTGAATCTTTCTGCTGTGCTTTTTCTAATGTTCCGCCTATCTTATTTAAGTATGATTCCAACTTCTCGTCAGTGACAGCTCCAGATACGCCAAAAATATCTTTAGCTCTAGCTCTAAATTTATCAAGAGGTATTACTGCAAATCCATTCGGAATAACACCGCTTCCTTGTATTGTGTATGAGTTCTTGTCTTCATACATCATAGATCCATTGAACTCATCTGAATTCATTATACTTTGTATTTTGGATGATGCAAAAGACGAATTAGTAGATCCAGTGCTTAGATCATATACTACCGGTTGGTTTGCTTTTGTAAGCCTTCTCATTGTCTTTTCTTCTCCAGACATCATAACCTTTGACGTCTCTGGTTCAAATCCGGCAGCAAGTACTTCTGAGTGGTTCTGCCCTATAAGCGGTATAGTGTTTACTCTATTCCAATCAGCTACAGAGAATCCATATGCATTTGATCCATCTTTATTTACCTGTCTAACACCAGAAGACATTTGGCTATCAAAATTCTCCATCACAATATCTCTCATTCCTTCGAAGCCAAATGCTCTTTCTTCAGCAGATTTTGATTTGTCATTAGCTATTTTCAAGTATGCGTTAAATGCGGCAGCTTCGTCTTTAGATAATGCTGAGCTTAGAACCTTCCTTGGTTTGTATGTTCCGTCTGGATATTTAACTATATTTCTGTCTAATACCTCGGCCACATATTTTGATCTAGATTGAGCCACGCCATTCATTTTATTATTGACGTCGACAGCGAATACTTTAGCAGCATCCTCTCCAGCTGTAGTTTCCAGTGCTTTTGCAGCTCTATGAATTCTCATCTGAGATGCCTCCTTCATAGATAATTCATATTCTGGAGTTAACTCGACCGACTCTATTCTTATTGCATCTAAATTAGCTCCCTTACCAAGATCCTTTATATAGCTAGCCTGATCGTATGTAGTTGTGCCATCTTTGTTTATAACCTTGTAGTTCTCAGATGCTCCAGTCTTTTTTGCAAGCATCCAGTGTAGTTTTGCGGCTGGAGACATTGCAACTTCCTGATACCCATTTTCTATTGCTGTGTTGATCTGATCGGCAGATACCTCCTTTATCATTCTTTTTCCATCTGGAGTGAATCTAATCGTCGGATGTATTTGATCTGTAGCCTGCTTAAACATATCTCCACCTGATTGAAATTCTGTGTTCTGCATGGTAAATGCTCCACTCTTAGAGGAGTCGTAATTAAACACTGCTTCATTTTCAACACCACCCCATCTGGTATCTGATTTGGCCATAAATTGCTTCATTGCTGACGCATTTTGAACCATATCGTTAACAGCTCTATCTGATTTTATTCTTCTTGTAGTTGCCTTTATTTGTGCTTGGAATGCTCTTGATTTGAGGTTATCTGGATCTGCAGCGGCTTGCTCGGCTAATTGCGTTATAGGCATTTTTACCTTCTTCTCCCAATTCATAGCATCAACCTGCGATGGAGTATTTAGATTAGATTCAGATATGAGTTTATCCATAAATTCATTCGCTTGATCTAGATCTTTTTCAGCCTTATCGGCCATTTTATATAGCTGCTCAAATTCTATAGGCACATATGTGTTTATGAATTTTGCCTGAGCAGGCGTATCGTATAAATTAACTGCCATTATCCTTGATTTTTATTATATAATTCTTGTAATTTTGCTAGGAATTTAGGATCCATGGCATCTGCATACATTGAGAATACATCCATCTTCATATTGTCTCTAGATTTTTGATTCCTCATTAACTCCTGTGTTTGCGCATACTCAGATAACTGCGATAATCCGGCCTTCTTGATAGTATTTGATGCTGCTCTATTTCTAGCGTTAACATCATTGACCCTTCTAATCTCATTAGATCTACTTGCTGCGTTCTGATTAAATCTATCGGCGTATTGGGCCATATATGTATTGTTAGCTGTATCTGCCTGTCCCATTATACTTGATGTCTGATCAACTCCCTTTGAATAGATTTCCGCACCAAATGCTCTACTACCACCTTGCTTGGAAACAGACTGGTTGTATCTAGCTATATTCCTCTGATTTGCTGACTCTCTAATTGGCTCTGCAATATTATATCTTTGTATTGGATTAATATAAGCATCAAAGACTGGAGACTCTATTTCTGGTTTATTATCAGTTAGATTTGAGAATACAGGAGCTAATTGGGCTACATTTGATAGGGATGATCCAAGAGTATTTAATCCCTCTTTAAATATTTTCATAGGATCGTCATGTCCTGTCATGCTTGTACCGGTCGCACTATATTTTGGTATCCTAGCTAGATTCATAGCATCTTTGAGAGCTAACGATCCCTTACTTGGATCTACGGTCACACCAGAAGCTTTCCCTTTATTGTATCCAATCTTAGTCGAATAATTTTCTATTGATTTATTCAGGTTCATTGTATTCATATCTAGAAGGTTGGCTTGCTTCTGTATGTTTGCTAAGTTGAGGTTAGCGGTGTCAATTCTTAATTTACTAGCACCCTTGGATTTTTTTATCTCCTCTGCCTTCTTTTGATAGTCAGCAGCTATAGTCATTATATCTGAAGGAGTTGATGTACCGCCAGGTATGATATATCTTGATGACGCTTGATATACAGAATCGGTATCATTTATATTTGCTGGAACCGTATCTGGGTTTGATGGATCGTATCTCCCTGGAACTTTTATCAACTCTCCAGTATCACCTCTCCTGACTACCTCTTCGCTAGCTACTAATGAGTTAGCTTTTGTTGATTGGAAAGACGATTTTCCTTTATTGAACCCAGAGACTCTGTTGTTTGATCTATTATTCGCAGCATATTCTGCTTGCATCTGAGCATTTATTCCATTATTTACATTGACATTAGATATCGCATCTTCCTTTGCCTTAGCCATCTTGTCCTGAAAGTTCATTTCTTTTATTTGATTCAAGCTTTCATATAATGAAAGAGCACCGCCAATGCCAGCTCCTATGAATGTCCCAGCTCCGGGAATTATACTGCCAATCTTAGCACCAACAGAAGCTCCTTTAATCGCAGCGCTTGCGGCTGTCGCTGTGTTCGCTGTTTTGCTATTAGCACTACCAGCAAAAAGGTCACTAGCTCCGCCTGCTATATCTAATATTCCGGCTAGCCCAGCATTATATTTCTTAACTCCAGCTAATTCATTTATGTTGTTTTGAGTCTCCCTTGTTGGAACCATGGTCGATACTGGAGAACTTAGGTATTTTATATTGTACCTATCCTCTACTAGTAATTTAGCAGCATCTGGATGTAGATTTGAATATGCGTCGTAGTCATTCTTAAATAACTCTTGAAGCTTATCTGTTGTTGTGAATTTTGTTTTATCTCCAGATCTGTATGATACATTACTGATCCTACTTGTATACTTATTTTTTGGCTGTAATTTCGGTGCTGTGACTGTAAATTCTGGCAACGGAACAGACAGTCCTTTTGATCCAGTATTATTATTAATTTTCTTGCTCATATTAAATCATTGATTGCCTGTATGTTGTATTTATATACGGTATATTTAATCTATTTCCTATTGGCTCATATAAAGCCTCTACTGATAAGTATTTACCCATCAATCTACCTTTAAATCTGCCCTCTGTAGCCTCTCTTGGCACTGCGGCTCTATATGTATCTTCTCTGTTGTCGATATCGGCTGATAACAATGGAAGTCCATTCATTGAGTTTGTTGAAAAATCTATCCTCTTGAAATTGACACCTTTATCCAATCTAAGTGTATATGATATATTATCAAATGTTTTCGTTATCCTATAGTTATCATTTACGATGAAATTAACTAAAGAATTGTCTTTATATACGTTGCTGTTGTGTAGCGATAACTTATTATCTTCATCGAATGAGTAGTATCGATCACCGAAACTCAAATACCATTTTGGCTTACTTGATGTAAATGACCAAAATGCTTGAGCTGCCTCTGAATAGTTTAATGTATTTAACATTTTAATTTATTAATTTTGGGTCTGATATTCCATACAACGAGAATAATACCTCATTATATTTTTTATCGTAGACTATTGGTACGTTGTACTCTATATTTTTCTTATTTTTATTCAATAGAGATTGGACTCCTTTTGCTTTTGATACTGATTGTATACCGTTTGATACGTACAATATTTCTGCCCTATCTCTATCATACCAATACAAGGCCGACGAGCTCGTGTCAATTGAATTTATAGATAATCTATTGAGTCCATTCACGTTTGATATATAATCAAATCTAGTTAATATACCGCCAGTTCCAAGCGTCAATTGAGATGAGTTACCATCGGATATTAGCGATCTGTCATTTACCGATAATACTCCAATAGAATTAGACTGCCAGAAAAATAACTTATTATCAAAATTCTTTAATCTTGTAACCTCGCCAAATCTAGTGTCTACGTCTATGTAGTCATCGGCTTTAAATACCGCCCAACTATCATATAACTCATCGTTAGTTTTCTTTTGGGAATTGATAACTCTGCAATCGAATCTCTTATTGGTCTCATCTATCTCTAATCTGGATAGAAATCCTGCAGCTATCTGATCTGATGAGTATGCTGGATTATACTCGTATTGAGGGACTGACTGTGAATGAGTATAGGTTCCATCTGAATTTCCTAAAATCAAATTAGACCCAGCGTCTTTTATTACACCCACAGCACACTCCTGATTTACGTACGACTTAGAACTAACCAGGTGCATATTGATGGATGACTCTAGCGGTATAAGCGCTCCTACATGCTTTGTTTGAGCCGCAAGAACTTCTGATACATCTAATTGGTTTGTGTTGTGTTCGTGCCCTAAAACGCCTACAAATGGGTCTGTAGCCCTTACTACGGTATAGTCAAATACACCAATAAAGGTATCTCCACCAAATACTGTAATTTCAGCACTTGTAGATGATATATCTTTAACAAAGCCAGTTGAGATATATTCAGTATACTGCCTATCAAAATATTTATTGCCACCATATATAGAGCTGTTCATTGATTTTAAATTCATAATATATGTAGACAATCCGGCTGCGCCTATTTGATCTAGAGTACGCTCTTTACTAGAGTAGATCATCCTTCCGCTATAGTATCCGAATCTATCCATCTCTATTCTACCTATTGATGGAATGGAGTTTTCATTTGTCATATTTATTATAAGTCCATCACCATGAATTCCCTGGACCTTAGTTGATGCCATTGCTGCAATAGATGAATCCCTGTCTTTTAGTGAACCATCTTGACCTTTCCTAATATCATCTCCGAATGTAAGCGCCCTACTCCAGTTTAAAAATAATCTTCCTCCAATATTCTTATAGTACAGACCATCTATTTCATTTATCTTCTTTCCGTGAACTATATCTCCAGAGTATTTTATATCTGAAATCTCATACGTCATGTTGATGTTAGAATCCATATATTGCGCATCTGTGACTAATATCTCTCTGTCATACAACTCTCTTCCTTTTTGTATTACATAGTGAACCTTTGGAGATCCACTGTCAATCCTATCGTTTATACTTCTATAATATTTAAAGGTTCCACCGATACATCCAGTCTCTATATTCTGATTTGTAAGTAATGGTGCTTTATCTGATAGTGGTTCTACATTCGCATATCCAGCGACATACTTAAACGAATTTGGATCACTGTTCGCTCCAGAGAGATAGCCAGCAACACCACCAGTCCATTCACTATTGCCAACCAATGCGGAGAACATTCCACCTGTTGCAATAAACGACCTTACAAATCCTATATCTGTATTATTTACATTGTTGTTATTGGATAGAATTCTTTTCGTTGAGTTCGTATATGTATAAATATCAAACTTATCTTGATTCAAATCATTTGCTATCCAATCATCCACGCCCCCAGATTGTTGATCCAATATTTGTCCAGGATGTACACCAACTAGTCCGAATGTAGATACATATGAATTTCCACCACTATTTGTATTGATGTTATTCTTGTTTAGATCTGCTCCAAAATACATTGCATGTGGATAATTATATGATCCGCTTAGGTCTGTCCTTACTAATGACGGTTCTATAGATTTCCCATAGTAATTAGTATTGTCTAATTTTATGGCCCTAGTAGATACTGGAAATATTAAATTAGCCATACTAAGCTTCATAGCTCCGCTATTTAGTTCTATCTGGGATGCAAAGTCATCACCATAATATGAAACCTCTGGTGATATGAACATGAAATTATTCATATTGGAAAAGTATGGAGCGTATGCGAACTTAGTAAAGTCTGCCTTTACTTTAATCCAATCTCCATCCTCTTCTCCATAATTGAATTCACCATCAAATGTATATTTATAGGATGTCTGGTTTGTTACCCCATTTGGAGTTCCAAGCATAAATCTTTTTGGATCGTCGTAATTATTTACGTTTGTTATTTTAGTATCTACTGCTGGTCCTAGCAGGGCGTAATTGTACGCCATTGATACTATTGGATGTGGAAGTAGAATTCCACTCTGAGGATGATTTGTAGAGTTATCGCTATCTCCTGACGCTAAGTCATTTGTGTATGTGCCTAACTTCTGAATCGCCCCTTGAGCATATATTGTCTTGTTGTTTAGATCTCTTTTTGCTCTAACTACCTCTATAGATTTAACAGAAGATGGTATGTTTTTGAATTTAAATGAGACCCCTAGTGGATTTACCACCAATTCTTGTTGATCGATAAATGTGCTTTGAGGATAGTTCTCCTCTGGCATTTGAAATATAGCTGCATTCCATTTTGAATCCTTATAGTATCCAGCCGGAAATCGTATATCGGCCACCCACTTAACATCCGACCTTCTTCCATCTGCATCACCAAGTCTAATACCAAATCTATATATCTCATCTCGTTGATGTGATTTCATTGCGTTTGCTATCAGTGGATTTGCATAATTCAATGGGCCATCATGCTTCGATATATTGAGCAAAGATTCTATGTTTTGAGCACCTATAGATTCTGTTCCGTCCGAATTTCTTAAATCCAATCCAGTAATAGATCTTTTTACATCACCTATTCTTGGGTATCTCCTATCTATCAATTTCGCTGTTTCGGTTTCTGGATAAGATAATCCTTCTTGGCTATTCTCGGCTAAAACGTTTGAATATGATTCTATAAACCTACTATTTGTAAATAAGTATGATACATTTGGACCTTCTCCACCTAGATTACCAGATGAATCATATCTGTATGTTATATCCTTGTATGAATCTACTGTATATATTTCTGGGTGAACACATCCATGGTCATATGGGACTAATCCGTACGTGTTTTTAGTTACCTCTAGGAATGATGTTCCATCATTATCTAAAATCTTGGATGATCTTAGCATCGACTCTGATGTTGTTGGTGGAATAATACTCTCTGGAGTATATTTTAATGGCGCTTGTATTTTTAGCTTGGCTACAGTTATATTCAAATCAACTCCACCGTCTATTGTTATTGTATTAGAATATCTATCAACAGTTAACACACTTTGATTTAGTGTCTGCCATACAAATGATCCACCAGCTACCGATATATATGCGGATACAGCCACCCACCCAGTGAGAGATATATTATTGCCTATTATTCCATCCGGTATGTCGAGATTGAAAGTCCATTGATCATTATATTCCGACCCTCTAGTTACATTAAACTCAGTCACAGTAGATGTGGCTGGAGCTATTGATGCTGGTATTGTATATCCAGGTATTACAGTTATATTGCTCTTAAATTGATAAGCTCTAGTATCATAGTCTACGTCAAATATATTTTCTTTTATATTACCTGCAAACAACATATCATCCTTAGACTCTATTGTGGCCGCAATTGGTATATCACCTCCTATAGCATTGTACTCGGATACAGATAATTCTCCTACTACAAATGCTCCTGAATCCTCTACGTGTATGTATCCATTAGTAGTTGATGATTTATCTATTTTTATATCCTTTATTATAGATATTTTTGGAGATTGATTATAGTCATAGTAGTATATTGATATTAACTTTAGTCTAGATGGCTTCATTGTGATTGGTACATCTAGCTTTAATTTAACTGACTTTCCAGTAGGCTTACCGTATATATCACCAAGGCCATCACCTAATATGTCTTTAGATAATCTAGCTGAGCTCTTACTACTTAGTGATATCAACTTTGACGCAGGTGATAATCTAGATTCAGACCCTTGTATGCTAGATACTTGATATGCATATTGTATTATGCCGGAATTCAATCTTCCAGACCCAATTCCTTCAATTAGTGGTTGTTTTAGTTGTACTGGAGCTACTATATCAAAATAAGATATGTCATTGATTTCTAAGTATGAATTCTTGGCTATATTTATCATCCTTATTGGGTTAACCCCATCAGTCCAATATACTTTTATATTGTCAGTGTCTTCATATCTAGATACTATTCCTATTGGATATGGCAAGTTGCCTACCGAAAGCCCACCATCTTTAAGTAGTCTTGTATATGATACGCTTTTATCAGATTGAAAGTTCAACTTGTAGATGTTGATTTTATTCTCTTTCTTGTAGATTATAGTCTCCTTTTCGTATGTCCTATCGGCTGGTATGTCATACCCAAGATTCGGGTCAAGCCCTATTGAGTTTGGGTATACAATTGGAACACTATACTCATCTCCTATATAATTCTTAAATGTTATATAATACTCGTCGCTACTATACTTTACGTATTGATTAGTAGGGAGTGATATACCAACAACTTCAACCCTGTCAATTTGATCGGGTCTCATATATAGGTGTTGATTATTTAAACAGTTGTGTTGATCAGACGTGTCATGATTTGTTCCTGGAGCATAATAGCTATCGTCCATTAGAAATGAGAACATTTTTGATCCGAATGGAATTATTACATTGTCTTTTATTAGATTTACATGTAGTGTCAATCCTTCTGGGAACTCCTCTCTAGTTGCGTTACTACTCATTACCATTCTCATGGCTCTAGTTGTTCCACCCATTTGATCGCTAACATATTCATCATCATAGACAACTTTTATTGTTATCTCTTCTTTTGATACCGTACTAGTAGTAGTCGATTCTATCTCGTCAGTATCAGAGACTATCGATGTAAAGACAACCCCAGTATCTCTTATTGTGTCGGTAGCTATTATTTTCTCAGTTTTAGGTATTCCTTGCTGCTCTATCAGATAGGCTCCCTCAGAATTCACTAACGACCCAGAAGATCCCTCGCTATCTGTTATGCATCGTACATTTTCTGCATATTTGTATTGTGTATTCTTGATTACACTCTTATCTGCGTCCATATTCATACCTTCATGAAAGGTATTTGTGGCTGAAGTTGCTGATCCTATCATACTTAGTTTTTATTATATATTGTTTGAGCTTCGTCAGTATCTTCGTAGAATCCTGCATGAGACCCAAGCTCTGGTATTAGTCTATTCCATTGATTTTTTATAGACTCCATTTCATCTGAGTTTGGCATCATAGATTCTCCGTACGCTTGTTTGCAATAGAAATTCCATGATCTTTTTGCATCAAAGTAGATGTCTTGCCTCATTTTCCCAGATCTATATTCTGGATACGACAACTTCATTACTATATACCAATAAATGGCCTCAGAATATGATACCATGTCTGGAACTAAAGGATATCCATCCTCGTCGGCGGGTATTGCATCATAACTAAATTTGATAAATCCATCTCGAACATTTGTATTTATATATCCAGGTTTTATTGAGTATTTTAATACACTGCTGTCCGTAGCCTTACCATCACTATTTTGGATTAAATTAACAAGCAGAGTTCTAACATTTTGATTCGTATTTAGTATTTCTAGTGCTTTCTCATTATCCATCTTAGAGAACCACGCATATATTGGATCTTCTGCATATTTACTATATAGTATCTTTACTATATTGACAAGCTCTGAGTTTCTTACTATGTCTTCTGGCGAGTTGCCTAGTCCAGATGAACCACTCCATGCATTTATATTTCCAGTGGCTACTATCATTTTCGAGAATGGACCACTATTAGTAGGAGAGTACATCACTTGATTTAATCTAAATAGATCCATTGGTAATTTCGCTTGATGGTTTTTTAGTTGAACTATCTCAGCTCCATCAACGCCTGAGACTACTCTTTTTAATTGCCTAACAGATCCTATTTTCTCTACAGCTTCGCCCACCCATTCGATCATATCGGATTGTCTATTTGAACCCTCTTTTATGTCTAGGTCAGCAAATACCTTTGATATTACTTGTCTGCTTGATATCATTCTATATACCATAGTTATTTTTGTATATAATCAGTAATGTTATTTTTAATTGCCTTTGCCAACGCTCTTTTAGATCCCCTACACATGTCTAGCCTATATTCCTTTATCATATTATACCTATATGTATCTCTGTACCACATAAACCTGTATCTATATGCATCAGAGTGTTCGTTCATATGGTATATTGTCTTTCCACTCTTCTTAGTTTCGTTAAAGTCTACATTGAACTTTAGATGTCCAGAATATCTCACTTGACACTTCTTTGCTACCATTATCACTCCAAGCCCTGACGGAATGTAAAATTCGTAAGCTTTATTTATTATTAAGTCCATTATATATTCATTATAAGCATCTATCACTTTCGAGTATATAGGTCTCTTTACAGCATAAAGTCCGGTATGTCCATATTTTTGACTATAATATCTATGCATGTGGTACGTAGTATAACTACTGGGCTCTTTTTTCCACTTGGATGTTTTCCATCTCTGGGTTTGAGTTATTTGTTCTGTCTGTTGGGGCATTTACTTTTAATTCTTTCGTAAATATTAATTCCTTTAATGTTGGAATCATATTGATTGGTATTGGATAGGGGCTGTCTGGATCCACACATGAGCTTATATCTCTTGGGTTCTCTGCAATCATATATATATTTATATACTCCAATTCTCCAGGCCCTTCTATATGCATCCTATTCCCAACCACATATGCAACGTAATCTGCGCTAGTCCACTTTCTATTTGATTGAAACCTAGCACGAACTTGAGTTGTTTGCTGTATCTCATTTCCAAATGTATCTGTAACATTTAGGATACCAGATTTAAAATGAAAGTCTATTGATTTTGGCAAAACTAAGTCTGCTACATGTAATATAGCGTTTGATGGGGCAAAAACACCTCCAGCATAGTTAGCTATAAGTGGAACATCTCTAATCACTTGTATATATCCTGGATTGATATCTCGCCCCTTATCTACGTCTTGCTTTATGAGCATCGCCCTATACTGTGTAATCCATTGCTCTATTTGAATCCTACTTATGTTTTCACTCTCTGAGATATTGTTGTTTCTGAGCTCTAGGAGGATATCATCTATTATGGTATTTAGCGAATTAAGTGTTACCATTATGTAATAGTTATATATATTGTTTCTTTCATTTCTGTGGCATCAACCAACTTCTTCATTAGATTGTCGAATGTCGCCTTTGAGTTTGTTACCATCCCTGGTTGAGTATTCTTTCCAACCAACAAGCATCCATGACTATCTACAGCCTTATTTCCAGGATGTATTCGTATGCCATCAAATCCAGGTACGTTCTCAATCAATGGTAGAACTTTTTTGAATCTATTTGAATATGTAAGTACTACAGTGTACGTTCCGTATGGTATAGCGGTCTCTCCATACACTTTAGTTTCTCCTGAGTCATTCAAATCTCCATCTTTATTTAAATCCCTTACTCTATCTTCTAATACATCTGAAAAGTATACATTATCTATATATAGCTTCCCTATTGTATATTCAGGTTTGAGGGCAACCCTCTTTAATTCTAATCTCATATTATTCGTGTTTAATTACTCTCATGTCCTTGACGTGGATCAAATCATTCGTGTTGTGTATAGAGTACTGTAACACATCCTCCTTTTTCCAGTCGAAATTCCAAAATCTATTCCATTTATTCTTGTACTGATTTACATACACCCTCTCAGTGTAAACGTTTAAAATCATGATATTGTTTATATCTATAGTAGAAATAAGTGAATCTTTTTTTATTTTTATAGTTGATTTCGTAAACTCATTATATTTTACAGTAGTATCCAATTCGAATTGTTTGGGATTAGATATAATCACAACACCTGTATCTTTCACAGAAGTGGCAACCCCAGCAGATACGTCTCCAGGCTTATTTGGAGACGATTTACGGAGTTTTGATATAGAGTCGATAGTTAATACTAATTTATCATTAGACCTCTTTAGATCGTCTTTATTTAAGCGTAGGACCCTATTTTCAGTATATAGGCTGTTGGAGTAGTTTTCATATGCCAGTGAGTTGCTCATATATCTGGATTTGTCCTCCTTTTCTTTTATATATTTCTCATTAAGATTATATATATGTATGGATCCTGCGAAAATAATAGAGGCAATGATGGCAGCTAGTATTAGTTTTATTTTGTTTATCATGTTAGTTGTTTATAAAATAAAGTATAACTCCGGCTCCTATTGCAGCAAGAACACTTGACGCAAGCCCAACGAAAGCTTTTTCTACCCACTTCCCAGAGTACTTAACATCCATATCTGAGTATTTTTCAGCCTCCCATCTTACATGATCCCTAAGATCATCGTGTATTTCCTTAACCCCTTCTACGAGGTTATCAAGTTTTTGCTCCATCTTTGCAAGCCTATTTTCGTTTTTGATTTCCTTTTCTACCATAGTGCAATTATAGTTTTTATTTAATTTGTGCTTCATGCCTTAGGCTTGATTTGACACGCCAATGCACTTGACGTGTATTACGTTATTTGAATTTCGTCGTCTTTTTCTTTTGTTTTATTCTCTTTCCTATCGAATGCAGTCTTTACAAATACGCCGATGACTACGCCGGCTAAACTGTATGATATACTCTCTAATATCATCGCGTTGTTGTGTGGTATCTCCTTGAACATAGAAAACACCATAACAGAAACTCCAAGTGATATCAAAGCATACAAACTCACAATGCCTACATACCTCGTACTACTCTTGCCACTATTGGGCTTTATCAATTCACTAAATTTCACCATAATCCACATATTTACTTTGTATCTCACTCCTCCCTGCTTCCCATAACACTAGCAAAGCGTCTAATCTCTCTAAACTCCCTAAATACTTATACACATCAAGCAGTTTTAAAGCTTCATCACAAGTTCTTAGTTTACCATCCCAATCAATTATCAACTCACTACTATATGCTATTTCTCTTTT
>JFJP01001814.1_pt1 | contig 27302 bp, 30 predicted proteins | sample 431651 | NCBI WGS metagenome assembly JFJP01 (sample SAMN02602958, study PRJNA72255) | Microbial mat metagenome, whole genome shotgun sequencing project. | biome: fresh water; feature: sink hole; material: water; isolation source: purple microbial (photo- and chemosynthetic) mats found in...
ATTATCTCTTCAATGTGACACAAGAGCGAGGGTAGGCCACATACCAGCGCACCCAGACAAGCGTGATCTCCAAAGGATAGTGCAGTTGTTTTAGAACCTTCCGAAGAGCAATACTAATCATGATTTGGCGGCTATTTTGCATAGCCCGTATTGCCACAAGATTCTTGTCGCAAGACAACTTTTTATATAGGTGAATTTGTCGCTGCCGCAGTGTTATCGTCGGGTGCTGTGGCTAGAGAAGAAAGGCATCATTCGCGGCATACGGTGTAGGTCGAGCCGGCGGCGATCGGGCTAGACGTGGTGACCTCTTCGTCAACCTGAACATCGTGGAAATAGCGATCTGCTTGTTCCCCGAAATCCTCGAGTGCTATACGACTTCTGGAGATTTTGACTACCTGCTGAAAGTGGCCTCGAACGACCTGAAGTCGCTGTCAGCATTACTGACAGACCGCCTGCTGCAAGTGCCAGGCGTGGCAGGGGTGTGCTCGATGGTGTGCTTGAAGGAGATAAAGCCGTCAGCCCTTTGCCGTTGGAGGATTGAACTAGAACCATGCTACATGGAATGGATGGCATCACGTAAGCTAGGTTGATGCGCATACGGTGCGCGCGGCGCGCGGTTCTTCGATGATCAGATCCGATGCCGGATGGGCGACGCAGGACAAAATATGACCGTCTTGCTTTTCATCGCGGCTCAGGCCTGGCCACTCGATCTGATAGCGTACCTGTCCGCTGAGCAATCGGCACATGCAGGTTCGGCAGGTGCCATTTTTGCAGGAACTCGGCAAGTTGATACCGGCCTGGTACGCTGCCTCGCACAGGGACAGCACACTAGGAGCGCTAAAGGACAGCCCTTTGGGCTCAATCCGGATACTGAATTCAGGAATTGCAGTTGGCATTATTTCTTTCCCCCACACTTTCCTCTGGAAAGGCGTCACGTGATGGTGACGATCTTGTAGAATCCCCAGGCATGTGTCGTTGCGACAATGCTCTAATTTCCATTATAGACAAATTGCCAATGAATATACATTGGCGTCGTTGCGTAATACCGTTACTTGATTGTACTTTACAAAATTTATTTGGCTCAGGAATATGTGTCAGTTACTAGGAATTAAATACAATGTGCCGACCGATATTGTATTCAGCTTTACCGACTTTGTCAGCCGCGGCGGCCAAACAGACCATCATAGCGCCAGCTGGGGCGTCGCCTTCTTCGATGGCAGTGGCATGCGCCATTTCGTCGATTACCAGGCGGCGATCGCATCGCCGGTGGCGGAACTGATCCGGCACTGTCAGATCGAGTCGAAAAACGTCATCGTGCATATTCGCAAGGCCAGGTCGCCTTGCAAAATTTTCACCCGTTTGTGCGCGCATCGTGTTGCCGTTACTGGGTGTTCGCCCAACGGCGATCGCAAGGAATTTGCGCCGCGTATCGACGAGCTGTATCGCCCGGTCGGCAATACCGACAGCGGATTGGTGTTTTGTTATCTGTTGCAGCAATTGTGCTAGAATTTTGGCGATACACTGCCGATGCAGGTCGATCTGACGCGCGCAATTGCCACCTATGGCACGTTTAACATGATGCTGTCGGACTACTCTGCCTTATTCACGCACTGCTCGACTAACTTGCACTACATCTTGCGCAAGTACCCGTTTTCCGAAGCGCATCTGTCGGATGACAGATGTCAGCGTCGATTTCTCGCAGGTCACCACGCCGCAGGACAGGGTCACGGTGATTGTCGCCGAGCCGTTGACGACCAATCAAGTGTGGACCAAATTTGCCGAAGACGAATTGATAGTGTTTGTCGACGGCGAGCTGCTGTTGGCATAATTAGGCTTGGCTACGCGTAGTCGATAGTCAGCGGCGCGTGGTCGGAGAAGCGCTCATCTTTGTAGATGTTAACCGTGTGCGCCTGTGCCGCGATGCCGGGTGTGGTGATCTGATAATCGATACGCCAGCCGACGTTCTTGGCCCAGGCTTGACCACGGTTGCTCCACCAGGTGTATTGCTCATCCCGCTTATCGACCTTGCGAAAGGCGTCGACCAGGCCGACTTCATCGAATAGCTGTGTCAGCCAGGCGCGTTCCTCCGGCAAGAAGCCAGAATTCTTCTTGTTGCCTTTCCAGTTCTTCAAGTCGATTTCCTGATGCGCGATATTCCAGTCGCCGCAGATCACTACTTCGCGGCCGCTCGCTTTGAGTTCTAGAAAATGTGGCAGGAAAGCCTCCATGACACGAAATTTTGCGAGTTGCCGTTCCTCGCTTGACGAGCCGGAAGGGCAATACAGGGAAACTACGGTCAGATAGCCGAAATCGCATTCGATGTAGCGGCCCTCGATATCGAACTCGGCATTGCCGAATCCGATGCGCACGGCATTCGGCTTATGCTTGCTGTACAGGCCGACGCCGGAATAGCCTTTTTTCTCGGCGTAGTGGAAATGGCCGACATAGCCTGCCGGGGCCAAGAGTTCCGGTGTCATGTCGGCTGCCTGTGCCTTCAATTCCTGGACGCAGACGAAATCGGCGGATTGTTTTTCCATCCACACGAAGAAACCTTTTCTTGCTGCTGAGCGAATACCGTTGAGGTTGGCGGAAATAATTCTTGGCATATTTCGACGATACGAAAAAAGTTGAAGGGTATACGTGCAGGCCCTAAGGATAACCGATTCCGCTCGCACAGCGTGGAAGCAATAACTGCCAGCGGCTCAAAACATTGCTGTGATACAGGCACGGTATTTGCACTTACTGCTGTGTATCGGATGAACTCCATTTAAAATGGGGGGGGCGTCGCTTTTGCGAGGAAAATAGCAACAAAATTTGTCAACTTAAACCGTCTGGAACGCATTTTGAACAATTTACGTCAACAATTTATTGAATTTTCTGTCAAGGCCGGGGTGCTGCGATTCGGCGAATTTGTGACCAAAGCAGGGCGTACCTCCCCGTATTTTTTCAATGCGGGCATGTTTAATGAGGGCGCTGCGCTGGGACAACTGGCGCAATTCTATGCGCGCACTCTGATTGATTCTGGTTTGCAATTTGACATGTTGTTTGGACCTGCCTATAAAGGCATCACGCTGGCCTCAGCAACCGCGGTGGCGCTGGCAGCGGCAGGACACAATGTGCCGTTTTCATACAACCGCAAGGAAACCAAGGACCATGGCGAAGGCGGCAACATCGTCGGCTCTGAACTGAAGGGCCGGGTGCTGATTATCGATGATGTCATTTCGGCCGGCACCTCGGTGAGCGAATCGGTGGAAATGATCCGTGCAGCCGGGGCCACGCCGTGTGCGGTAGTGATCGCGCTGGATCGTATGGAACGCTCTGGCAAGGATGCTGAGCTGTCGGCCCATTCTGCCGTGGAGGAAGTGACGAAATCGTATGGTATGCCGGTGATTTCGATCGGCAACCTGAACGATTTGTTGGAATACATTTCCGGCGCCAATGCGGAACTGATGCGCCACAAGGCGGCGGTGGCGGCTTACAGGGAACGCTACGGCGTAGCCTAGCCTGATCCACGGCTTGATGGCGACATACAATCTGCGGTTGTGGTGTTCCCTATGTTCTGTAAACATAGAAAAGTGTGTCGGCATATGTCATGTATTATGGGCATGAATCGGATTGCGATAATTTTTTGACGCGGGCCGCTGCTGTGCATGGTTGCGGGTTTGTCGCCGCTACTCGTGCATGGCCAGATTTTTACCTGCAAGGACGCGACTGGGCGCACGATCAGTGGCGATCGTCCGATGCGCGCAATCAATTGAAGGCCGCCAATATCGAAACCGAACTCTATAAAAACCGCAATGGGCTGCCTACCGAGCTGGCGCGCATCAACGACAAATATGATGAAACACTGAAGCATTACCAGGCGTTGGTCAGTGCGATGTCGGAGGCGCAGGCCGGGCGTTAGTTAGGTTTCGGTGAGGGCGTTGTCGGACGAAAGAATTAGGGTGAGCAGGTCTTTTTTCCCACGAGCGCCACGTCATACATTTAAAAAATAGCGGCAGCGATTTTTCTGCCCCATATTACGCAATAAATATAAAGTATCAGCATGGGCGCAGAGTGGCCCATGCCGTCATCTTTTTTAAGTTGACAATTTCTGCTCCAACAGCTTGGTCAACTGTGCCGGATTGGCCTTGCCTTTGGTTGCCTTCATCGCTTTGCCGATCAGTGAGTTGAACGCTTTCTTCTTGCCGGCACGGACTTCCTCGACAGATTTGGTATTCGTTGCCAGCACGTCACAGATAATTTTTTCCAGTGCGCCGCTATCGGAAATCTGCTTCAATCCCTTGCTTTCGATGAGCTCGTCCGCCAGGTTTTCCTTTGCTGATTTAGCGTCCCACATCGCCCCGAACACTTCCTTAGCGATTTTGTTGGAGACGGTTCCATCTGCGACCCGTTGCAGCAGCAGCGCCAGTTGCGCAGCGCTGACAGGGATGTCCGCGATGTCGACATTTCCCCGGTTCAACGCCGACGAGACATCGCCCATCAACCAGTTAGCTGCAGGCTTAGCTTGTTCCTTTCCGACCTTGGCAGCTACCGATTCAAAGTAACTGGCCATTGCTTTCGACTGGGTTAGCACCGCAGCGTCGTATTGCGACAGACCGAGATCGTTGACGAAGCGCTTGCGCATCGCGTCCGGTAATTCCGGCATCGTGGCGCGTACGTGCTCGATCCATTCGCGGCTGATCGCCAGCGGCGGCAGGTCCGGATCGGGGAAATAGCGGTAATCCTGCGAATCTTCCTTGCTACGCATCGGGCGTGTTTCCTTCTTGTCAGGATCGTACAGGCGGGTTTCCTGTACCACGCTGCCGCCGTCTTCGATTAGCTCGATCTGGCGCCGCACTTCGTAGTTGATTGCTTCTTCCAGAAAGCGGAACGAGTTTAGGTTTTTGATTTCGCGGCGGGTGCCGTAAGCAGCTTGTCCGACCGGGCGTACCGACACGTTGGCGTCGCAACGGAAGGAGCCTTCTTGCATATTGCCGTCGCAAATCTCCAGCCACATCACCAGCGAGTGTAATGCCTTGGCATAGGCGACCGCTTCGGCGGCGCTACGCATGTCCGGTTCGGTGACGATTTCCAGCAGCGGCGTACCGGCACGATTGAGATCGATACCAGTCATTCCCTGGTAGTCTTCATGCAGCGATTTTCCGGCGTCTTCTTCCAGATGTGCACGCGTCAGTTGTACGGTATGTAGTTCGCTTTTGCCGTCTTTCTCCAGTACGAAGGAAACCTTGCCGCCCTGGACCACTGGAATCTCAAACTGGCTGATCTGATAGCCCTTCGGCAGGTCAGGATAGAAGTAATTTTTGCGGGCGAAAATCGATTGCGGTGCGATCTTGGCATTGACAGCCAGGCCAAACTTGATTGCGCGCTCCACCGCACCACGATTCAGTACCGGTAATACGCCCGGTAGCGCCAGGTCAACCGGGCTGGCCTGGGTGTTGGGAGAGGCGCCGAATTGGGTAGATGCACCGCTGAAAATTTTTGACTTGGTCGAGAGTTGTGCATGCGTTTCCAGACCGATCACTACTTCCCACTGCATAATAATTTCCTATCTAATTAGTTGGGGACAGAGTCGCTCTGTGGGCCTAATTAGGTGCACGGCAGCGGCTCTTAAACTTGTCCAGAGCAGTTTTGTTCCGCAATTATTTTTATTCGTAACTGCATTTTACGGTTTTTAAGTCGAATGACAGTTCCGTAAAGTTTCCTCTTGAGTCGCACAGCGCCAGACAGCTCCAGTATGACATGCAGCTTATCGCCATCGCGCTGCAGGCGGATACCGCAATTCACTCCGTAATTGAAAAAAATCGTAGCCGCGTCGCTGACGTGCCGCCGCAGGATCTTTCAACGTAATCCTCCAATTTTCTTTCGATCCGTCGCGCTACACCTATGCTTGCGGATCGTCGCTTGTATCGATGCTGCATTCGAAGTCGTAGGTCGGCCGATACAGTGTCGACTCCCAGCGCAATTCTTTTATGTATGTGCCGTAGATCACCTTTTCACCATCTTCATCGCGCGTCATGTCGCAGCCGAATTTAGCCTGCAACTGCTGTGCATGGCCGAGCGGCGCCAGTAAAGTCGTTCCAAGCAAAAGCGGCCGCAGGTAGCCTAGTCGCCGGGCTTTGTCGCGCAAGGTCGATAATATGGTGGGTTTCACTTTTTAGTCAGGCGCGCGCAGGTGCCAGTCGGTAACGCGCTGGTACTGGTGTGCGAAATTCAATAACTTGGCTTCGTCATAATAGTTGCCGATGATTTGCAATCCTACCGGTCGCCGCGCATTCTTCTCACCCTGGCCGAAACCGCAAGGGATCGACATGCCGGGCAAGCCTGCCAGGCTGGTCGATAGCGTATAGATATCGGCCAGGTAATTGGCGACCGGATCGTTCGCCTTTGCGCCCAGATCCCACGCCACCGTTGGTGATACCGGCCCCATGATGACGTCGCACTGACGATTTGGGCCGCTCAGCGCATTCTGGAAATCTTCGGCGATCAGACGGCGGATCTTTTGCGCCTGCAGATAATAAGCATCGTAATAACCATGCGATAGTACATACGCGCCGACCAGAATGCGACGCTTCACTTCTTCGCCGAATCCTTCTGCGCGCGACTTTTTGTACATGTCGGCCAGGTCTTTGTAATTGGCGGCGCGATGACCGTAACGGACGCCATCGAAGCGGCTTAGGTTGGACGATGCTTCGGCCGGTGCGATGACGTAATACACCGGGATCGACAATTCCGTTTTCGGCAGCGAAATCTCGACCAACTTGGCGCCCAGTTTTTCATATTCGTACAGCGCGGCGCGTACCGCTTGCTCGACATCTGGCGCCAGGCCGGCGCTGAAATATTCGTACGGAATGCCGATGCGCAGACCCTTCAGATCGTTGTTCAGGTCACGGCTGAAATCTTCTTTTTGACGTTCCAGGCTGGTCGAATCGCGTGGATCGAAAGCAGTCATGGCGTTCAGCAGCAATGCGCAGTCTTCAGCGGTTTGTGAAATCGGGCCAGCCTGGTCGAGCGACGAGGCAAAGGCGATCATACCGAAGCGCGAGACGTTGCCATAGGTCGGCTTGATGCCGGTTACGCCGCACATGGCAGCCGGTTGACGGATTGAGCCGCCGGTGTCGGTGGCGGTGGCGGCCGGCGCCAGGCGCGCCGCCACCGCGGCAGCGGAACCGCCGGATGAGCCTCCCGGAATCGCGCCGTTGTCCCACGGATTCTTGACTGGACCGAAATGCGAATTTTCATTCGACGATCCCATCGCGAATTCGTCGCAATTCAACTTGCCCAAGGTCACCATGCCGGCATTGTTAAAGTTTTCCACCACGGTGGCGTCGAACGGGCTGATATAGTTTTCCAGCATTTTCGAACCGGCGGTGGAGCGCCAGCCGCGCGTGACGAAAATATCCTTGTGGGCGATCGGTATGCCGGTCAGCGCGGTGCTGTGTTTGTTAGCCAATCGCTGGTCGGCAGCACGTGCTTGCTGCAGCGTCAGCTCCTGGGCTACGTGCAGGAACGCATTGACGTCGCTTTGCTGGATCCGGGCCAAATAGAGTTTTGCAAGTTCCTCAGCCGAAATTTTTTTTTCGTGTAGCAGCACCGACAGTTGCTTGAGTGTTTTGGTATGCATGAGTGTTCTTATTTAAGATTCTTAAGTTTCGCTAGTTTAATTTGTAGCATGTGTAGGGTAGGCACTTGTGCCCATGCATAATATTATTTCATCGATACCAGTCGTCAGTGCATTGCGCTGGCAAAATTTACCCATGCAACCTGACGCGTACCGAACAATTTATTCGATGACTTTTGACACCAGATACAGGCCGTCTTCGGTGGCCGGAGCAACTGCCTGATAGTCTTCGCGCCGGTTTGGTTCTGTAACTTCATCTTCTCGCAAACGCAGTGAGAGACCTTGGCGAATGGCGGCAATCGGATGGCTCAGCGGCTCGATACCGGTAGTGTCGATCGAGCACATTTGTTCGACCAGGCTGAAGATTACGTTCAGCTGATCCAAGGTGGAGGCAGCTTGATCTTCAGTGAGTTCGAGGCGTGTTAAATTGGCAATGCGTTTAACGTCGGATAGGGCTAATGACATGATTTTCGGTAGTGCACTGGAGTGCGCTCACATAAAGTGTGGTTAAGAAAGAAAGTATATACTGATGGAAAAAGTGTCAAAATTTTGTGAAAAAGCAAGCATTTTGAGCGCCATACGTCGCAATTTGCGTCAAATTATAAGGTAGAATGTTGTATCCATCCGGCATGTAATCGATCTTTGCCAGGAGCCGGATACTAGACACCCTCCTAAAAAATTTACTTAAGTGCATTATTGTTGCGCATTGGAACAATTCATGTTTGGATTTTTACGCAGTTACTTTTCGAATGACCTGGCTATTGACCTGGGTACCGCGAATACGCTGATTTATGTGCGCGCTCAAGGTATTGTGCTAGATGAACCATCGGTTGTTGCGATTCGCCAGCAAGGCGGCCCTAACGGCAAGAAGATAATTCAAGCTGTCGGTAAGGAAGCAAAACAAATGTTGGGCAAGGTTCCTGGTAATATTGAAGCGATCCGGCCGATGAAAGACGGCGTGATTGCAGACTTTACCGTTACCGAGCAGATGCTCAAGCAGTTCATCCGCATGGTGCATGATACCAAGCTGTTCAAGCCATCGCCACGCATCATCATCTGCGTACCTTGCGGCTCGACCCAGGTTGAGCGCCGGGCGATTCGCGAATCCGCTCTGGGCGCCGGCGCTTCCCAGGTGTTTCTGATCGAAGAGCCGATGGCGGCGGCAATCGGCGCCGGCTTGCCGGTGTCGGACGCCACCGGCTCGATGGTAGTTGATATCGGCGGCGGCACGACCGAAGTCGGCATCATCTCGCTGGGCGGCATGGTCTATAAGGGCTCGGTGCGCGTCGGCGGCGACAAGTTCGACGAAGCTATCGTCAACTATATCCGCCGTAACTATGGCATGCTGATCGGCGAGCAGACTGCGGAAGCAATTAAGAAGGCAATCGGTTCGGCCTTTCCGGGTTCAGAAGTGCGCGAAATGGAGGTCAAGGGACGCAACCTGTCGGAAGGCATTCCACGTTCGTTCATCATCTCCAGCAACGAAATTTTGGAAGCGCTGACCGATCCACTCAACAATATTGTTTCTGCGGTCAAGAATGCACTGGAACAGACTCCACCGGAACTCGGCGCCGATATCGCCGAGAAGGGCATGATGTTGACCGGCGGCGGCGCGTTACTGCGCGATCTGGATCGTCTTCTGATGGAAGAAACCGGTTTGCCGGTGATCGTCGCCGAAGATCCGTTGACCTGCGTGGTACGCGGTTCCGGCATGGCGCTGGAGCGGATGGACAAGCTGGGTTCGATTTTTTCGTACGAATAATCCAGGCTGATGCGACGTTCGCCCTACCTTTGCATGCCGATTTTGAGGCCGGGCAACGACAACCGGGTTGGTGTATCAGTGCATGTGACCCGCTTTCGTATATGCTGTATCGCGGTTACTCCGCTGTCGGCAATCGGGCGGGGACGAAGGCGAGTGCGGCATGCATGCCGACGCCACTTGTCGCTGACCAATACAAATCTGTCTGTTATTGATGGAATATAGTCCACCACCTCTCTTCAAACAAGGTGCCTCAGCGCGAGCCAAGGCGGTGATATGCACGTTGCTGGCACTGGCGCTGCTGGTTGCCGATTCCCGCATCCATGCTTTACTAATATTGCGGCAAGCCGTTGGCACCGCGCTTTATCCGCTGCAGATGGTGGCCTTGATGCCGCGTGATGCGACGAATAAAATTGTTGATTATTTCTCATCGTTATCTACGGTGGAGAAGGAAAACCAACTGTTACGCAGCCAACAAGGTGCGCGCGCCCAGCAATTGCAGCAGGCGCAATTGCTGGTGGCCGAAAATACCCAACTGCGTAAATTGTTGGGAGCCCAGCAGCGCTTGCAAGTGAAGTCGGTGATGAGCGAAATCTTGTACGACGCGCGCGACCAGTTTGCTCGCAAGGTGATCATGGATCGCGGCTCGCAGCAAGGCATTGCCACCGGCCAGCCGGTGATCGACGATGCCGGTATCGTCGGCCAAGTAACCCGCGTTTTCCCATTTACATCCGAAGTGACGCTGCTGACTGACAAGGATCAGGCGATTCCGGTGCAGGTGCTGCGCAACGGCTTGCACAGCATTGCTTACGGGCGCGGCCAGTCCGGTTATCTCGATTTGCGCTTCATGTCCTCCAATGCTGATATCCAGAAGGACGATTTACTGGTGACTTCCGGTATCGATGGCGTTTATCCGGCCGGTTTGGCTGTCGCCAAGGTAATTCGGGTCGAGAGCAAATTGACCGACGTCTTCGCGCATATCGTGTGCGAACCGGTGGCCGGCATCGATCGCCACACCCAACTGCTGATTATCTTGGTCGATCCGAATCCGGTGGCTCGGCCCAACGATGAGCCGGCGGTTAGTAACAGCAAGGATGATATACGCAACAAACGTCGCCTGACCGAGAGCACCCGCGACAAAGCTGAGGCGGCGAAAGAGCCAACCAAGACAGGCGGCCCAGACGCGGTGCGCAAGAATCCACATGGAGCTGGAGTAAGATGATGCGCCCTCATTACATCTTGTTACCAGCCAGTCCGTTGTTCATTGCGATGACGCTGCTGCTGGCCTTCCTGTTGAATTTGCTGCCTTGGGGGCAGTGGATCGGGATTCCCGATTTTGTCGCGCTGGTCTTGGTGTTCTGGAGCATTCATCAACCGCGCAAGATCGGTATCGGCATCGCTTTTTACATGGGCCTGCTGATGGACGTGCATGAGGCCACGCTATTGGGGCAGAACGCGTTGGCGTACACGTTGTTGTCTTATTTTGCGATCATGATTCATCGTCGCGTTCTGTGGTTTCCGGTCAGCGTGCAAGTGTTGTACGTGTTGCCGCTGATGCTGATGACGCAATTGATACAACTGGTGATCTGCATGCTGGTCAGTGGGAAATTTCCGGGCTGGCTGTATTTTGCTGAGAGTTTTGTTTGTGCCGCATTGTGGCCACTCGTGGTCTGGTTGCTGCTGGCGCCGCAACGACGCGCAGTGGACCGTGACGATAATCGCCCCATTTAGCTGCTGCAGCTGCGTCAGCGGCAGGCTGAATAGTTTGTCGATGCTGTCATCGCAGTTGGCGTATCCGCTGGTGCAATATTACCTATGGCCGAATTCAAGAATACCGAGCGCGAACTACGAAACTTCCGGTTACGGATCACCGCCGCCATCGTGTTCGCGCTGATCTGCTTCGGTCTGTTGTTTGCACGTTTTATCTGGCTACAGGTGGTGCGCCACGACGCTTACGCGGCACAAGCCGAGGACAACCGGATTTCACTGGTGCCGGTGGTGCCGAATCGCGGCCTGATCATGGATCGCAATGGCGTCATCCTGGCACGCAACTATTCTGCCTACACGCTGGAAATTACCCGCTCCAAAATCAATGGCGACCTCGAAAGCGTGATTGACGACCTGGCGCAAGTGGTCACCATTACGCCCAAGGATCGGCGCCGCTTCAAGAAATTGCTGGAATATTCAAAGAGCTTCGTCAGCTTGCCGATCCGCACGCGCTTGAGTGATGAAGAACTTGCCCGCTTCACCGCGCAGCGTTATCGTTTCCCCGGGGTTGATGTTCAGGCGCGCCTGTTCCGCCAGTATCCACTTGGTGAAGTGGCGGCGCACGTGATTGGTTATATCGGTCGCATCAACCAGAGGGATGCCGACCGTATCGACGACAGCGACGATGCAGCCAATTATAAAGGCACCAGCTACATCGGCAAGGATGGCTTGGAGAAAAGCTACGAGCGGCAACTACACGGCACCACCGGCTATGAAGAAATTGAAGTCGCTGCTAGCGGCCGCGCGGTGCGTAGCATGTCACACGTCTCGGCGACGCCGGGTGACAACCTGATCCTGTCGATCGATATCGAATTGCAGAAAGTGGTGGAGGAAGCATTCGCCGGGCGCCGTGGCGCACTGGTGGCGATCGAGCCGGCCACCGGCGATGTGTTGGCCTCTGTATCGCAACCGTCATTCGATCCTAACCTATTTGTCGAAGGTATCGATCAGCAGAGCTGGGATGAACTGAACAACTCTCCTGATCATCCGCTGATCAATCGTCCAATTAGAGGCACTTATGCGCCAGGCTCGACTTACAAGCCGTTCATGGCGCTGGCCGCGCTGGAGCTGGGCAAGCGCACGACCTCATTCGCCATCAACGATCTTGGTTATTTTATGTTGGGTGGCCACCAGTTCCGCGACGACAAGGTGGGCGGCCATGGTCGGGTCGATATGTACAAATCGATCGTCGAATCGTGCGATACCTATTACTACATGCTAGCTAACGATCTCGGCCCGGATACCATCCATGATTTCATGAAGCCGTTCGGCTTCGGCCAACTTACTGGCATCGATCTGGAGCATGAGCAGCGCGGCATCCTGCCATCGACTGATTGGAAACGCAAATACTATAAACAGGTGGCTGCGCAGAAATGGGTTGGTGGCGATACCATTTCGCTGGGTATCGGCCAGGGTTTCAACGCCTTTACGCCGCTGCAGATGGCGCACGCGGTGGCAACGCTGGTCAACGATGGTGTGGTGATGAAGCCGCATCTAGTGAAGATCATGGAAGACGGCGCTACGCACAAACAGACCCAAACGGTGCCGAAAGAAAGTTATCGGATTCCACTGAAGCAGGAAAATCTCGAATTCATCAAGAGGGCAATGATCGGCGTCACCCGAGAAGGAACCGGCAGGATCATCTTCGCCGGTGCCGGCTATGACTCTGGCGGCAAAACTGGGACCGCGCAGGTGCTTGGTATCAAGCAAGGCGAGAAATACAACAAGCGGCATAATGGCACGCGCCTCGCCGATAATGCCTGGTATGTAGGTTTTGCGCCTACCGATAAGCCTCGAATCGCCATTGCGGTGGTCGTTGAAAATGGAGGCTGGGGCGCTACGGCGGCGGCGCCGATCGTGCGCAAAGCGATGGATTATTATTTGCTGGGGAAAGGCCCTGGCGTTGTCGGCAAGAGTGCGACAGCGGCAATCATACCTGACGCGCCCGACGATATGAAGAAATCTACAAACCTGGCGAGGCAACGTCAGGCAGTCGCAAGTGGCTATAAGAACCATGAATTTGATTGACAAACACAATATATGGCAAAGTATCAAATCGCATATCGCGGTGTTCGATGGCCCGCTGTCATTGATCTTGCTTTTGATCCTGTCGGTCGGTATGGTTACCCTGTATTCGGCTGGGATCGATTTCCCCGGGTGCGTCGAGGATCAGTTGCGCAATATCCTGGTGGCTTTCGTGATCATGTGGGTAGCTGCCAATATTCCCCCGCAGACCTTGATGCGCTTCGCGATCCCAGTTTATGCGCTCGGCGTTTCCCTGCTGATTGCGGTGGCGGTATTCGGTATCGTAAAAAAAGGATCACGCCGCTGGATTAACATAGGTACGGTCATCCAGCCTTCGGAAATCATGAAAATCGCGATGCCGCTGATGCTGGCCTGGTATTTCCAGAAACGTGAAGGCATGATCAACTGGCGCGACTATCTGGTTGCAGCATTGCTGTTGGCGTTACCGGTTGGTATGATCATCCGGCAGCCGGATCTTGGCACCGGCACGCTGGTGATAGCGGCTGGGTTCTATGTGATCTTCCTGGCCGGGCTGTCGTGGCGCATCCTGATCGGCCTGGCGGTCGCGGTCGGTGCCAGTTTGCCGGTGCTATGGTCGGTGTTGCACGATTACCAACGACAGAGGGTGATGATGCTGATCGACCCGACCTCCGATCCGCTTGGCAAAGGCTTCCATATCATTCAGTCGACCATCGCAGTCGGCTCCGGCGGTATTTTCGGCAAGGGTTGGCTGAAAGGCACACAAGCGCATCTGGAGTTCATCCCAGAGCGCACCACCGATTTCATTTTTGCCGTATTTTCCGAAGAGTTCGGTCTGATCGGCAATGGTGTACTGTTGTTCCTGTACGTCTTGCTGATCGGCCGCGGCATGATGATCGCGGTCAATGCGACGACCATGTTCACGCGGCTGCTGGCTGGCGCCATCACGTTGATTTTCTTTACCTATGCCTTTGTCAATATGGGCATGGTCAGCGGCATCTTGCCGGTGGTCGGCGTACCACTGCCGCTGATGAGCTATGGCGGTACCGCGCTAGTGACGCTCGGCCTGGGCGCTGGCATACTGATGAGCATTCAGCGCCATCGCAAGTTGATACAGACCTAGGTCGGACCTACCGCGATTGAACTTGCATGGCAAGTATGTGGTTGATCGATTTAATCATTTCCCCCCACCCAAGATATTGTTTTTGTTGTTACGGGTTGCCTCTCCTTTTTCAGAGGAGATGTTCGGTTTGGCATTGCGCTGTTGCCGTCTTTTGTCGGTAGCCAATCTATGTGATTCGCCGTTCATCTTCAGGATGTGGACGTGATGGGTGAGCCGCCAGTCAAGCAACGAGCTGGTCAACCGCTCCGAACCGAGGACACTGATCCACTCGACAAACGGGTAATAGCTCTGCACCTCGGCAAATGCCTGGGTCCGTCGGGTCCATCGGCGCTGGCCATCGCCCAGTATCTTCGCTACACAGCCGTTCGCGGATGCGAACTGCCGTATGGCACTGTTTTACATGGACTTTATTGTGTCGGCTTCCAGAGTGGCGTCGATGATCGCTACAAACGCTGCTAGCGTCGAAGAAACCGGAGCCGGCATTCGCCGATAGGTAGGTTCCGGGCGCGGCGGATACTACAAGGATAATGGTCCGAGCGATGCGATACCGGAAGATTTGCTCGATGTGCTCGATGCGATACTAAACGTCGAATCTTACTCGCGTAAGGGTAATAAGCCGTACGTTGTGTTCGGCAAAACCTACATCTCTATCACCGACGACCAGCCACTCAAGCAGCGCGGCATCGTCAGTTGGTACGACAAAAGATTCCACAAGCAAAGAACTTCGTCCGTCGATTTCTACGACATGTATAAGATGTACGGCTGCGCATCCGACCTTGCCGATTCTGTTTTACGCCCGAGTCACTAACCTGAGAGCCGGTGCGCAGGCAATCGTGCGGATCAATGATCGTGGTCCGTTCCATTTCAGCCGCATCATGAATCTTTCTTACGCCGCCACATCGGAACCCGGCTAGCTTGGCAGCGGCGAACTTGCAGTGAAGCGCTTGCTGCAGGCCGATATCATCGCCATCAGAAAACAGTTTTAGAACAGCATGCCAGTCGCAGCGCAGCGACAGCCTCAGCTTGAGCCCGTCAGAGACAATAGCGCATCAGTAACTGTGACCACGGAAGCGGTCGATATGCCGGTCATAACGGAGTAAAGACGCATGACTTCCCCCGCTCCCATCAATTAATTGCTCCACGTAAGCATAGAGGTGCACCAAGCGACACGCGACGACGCCGAAACCCCGTTGGCCGAAATGGATGAAGAACCGATGCGTGATGCCACCCCGGATGCCGACGGCGCTCGCCAGATCATGAACAGGATGGCCGCTTACCCGTATTTTCGTGCCTATCTGGTGTTTGCCGATGGCATTGCAGTCGGCACTTTCGTCATTCTGGTATTTTATAGCCTGAACCACTAAGGCATCCAGCAAGATGTGCTGAATGCCTTAGTCATCAGTCGCGCCTGCCGCGGCCAAGGCATCGGTAGTGTGTGATGCTTGATCACGCGGTGCGGATTGTGGGCTAGGCCAGTTGCTAAAGAAATGCGCTGTCGTCCAACTTGGAGCATATTGACGTTAACCGATTTTACGAAAATCTTGGATGCAAGCAGCATGAAATCAGCTTGGCCATTCCGGTGCCCAACGCGTGATAACTCAATCGAAAGTTGGGCGACAGAAGGTCAACTCTCGGTCAACAATAGACCAACGGCAGATCGATGTCGCTGACGCACTAGAAGATCCCGGGCGCAGGCGCATAATATATGGATAGCCTGGTGAGAAACAATCTTGTTCAATTCGGAAAACCAGCAACTGATCAACGCATTCATCGTCGCCACTTCAGCTGATGGTGCGCAGGTGCAGGTCACCCTGGGTGGCGGCCACATCTGTTCCTGGCTCACACCGGATGGCATCGAACGTTTGTCCAGCAGTCCGCTGAACAACTTGCGCAGCGACATCGCGACTCGCGGCGGCATCTCGGTAATTTTTCCGCAATTCGCCAGCGCGGGGCCATCACCCAAGCATGGCTTTGTCCGTCTCAGACAGTGGAGTTTTCTGAAATCGTCGCAGCAAGTCGACTGCGGCGGATTAATACGGTTCGGCTTGAGCGAATCAGAGGAAAGCAGAAAGATTTTCCGCATGCCTTCGCGTTGGAGTTACGCGTCAAGTTCTCCGGAAAGAACCTTAATACTAAACTGGTCGTGAGGAACAACAGCGATCAATCCCTTGGTTTCACATGCGCCTCGCATACTTACCTGAATGCACAGATTGCCGACGCGGCGCTATACTGTCTCAACAGTTATCTCTACCGAGACTCAGTCGACGGCCGCTGCATCAAGCAAGCGGCTGCGAGACAATCGCCGACTTGAAGCTTGACTCTTACCTACATTTTGTCTGTGCGGAAGCTGCTACCGTCGAGCATCCGCTCCAGCCAGCCCGCATGTCAGCTGAAGCGGATATTAGTATCTGGAGTATATGCTGCTTGACTGATTTATGTTGCTTGTGCCACCTATGTTGTTGGTGTTAATCGCTCATCGCGAAATGCCATAGGCTTGGAGAAGAGCGCTAGCAGAAGAGTATCAGTGCGGACTCAAATGAATAAAACCGTGCGGATGAGTGCCGGACGGTTTTATTTACATCCCGTATATAGAATAGCGATTAGGACATAAAGTCTTTTATATTATTTAGATTTTTTTGGGGGAGGATGGAGGGGAGAATACCTCTTCCTCCATCCTCCCCCAAAAAAATCAGATTTGGTAGTATTAATAGTCCACGTTAAATTAACTTCATCAAATATGCTACTCATAGCCACTTTTTTCTCCGCTAAAGCTGCCGGGACATTTTCTGCTGCAGATCTGTAGATGATCGTAATGTCCGCGGTCTGCGGAGTCGCACCTGCCGCGCTAGTTCCAATAGAGATAACGCTTTACACTACATTTCCGGGAAATGTAGTGGCAGTGGGTAAGCCAGATAAGATTATCTGCTGCGGTGATATTTGTCGCGCCAAAAATGTCTCCGTTTGTTACCGTTTCAGTCAAGGCTAGCTTTGCTGGCGCAGCTAAAGACAGTCCTTCGGCTACCTTGGCGCGGATGGTGTAGCCTTGATAGGCAGGTAGTGCTACTGCCGCCAAGATACCAATAATGGCAACTACAATCATCAATTCAATCAATGTCAAACCATGCTGTACAGATTTCGCCATTTTAATTTTTCCATTTTCCTATCCCATCAAGAGAAAATTTTGCGCGTAAAAAGCCAGCGATTTCCCGAGCTGAAGAAATCGTCATGCTGACAAGCCCGGCGCAAAAACACGGATGTGTGTCATATTATTGACATGGCGCCGATAAATTTATAAAAGAAAAATACCCGGCTTTGCTGCCACAGATCTGATCCGACACCTGACGTCCGATGTCGATCCCGTCAACGCAAGCTAATGCAATTTTGGATGCGACAAGACATGCCCGAGTTTATCGATGGCCCGCGTAAATGAAATCTGCAAATGCCTTAAATGGCGGCGGTGAGCTCGTTAAGCAGGACTTGGAAATGGGTGCTATAGGGGGATGGCGCTCGTATTCGGCGCTGTAATGTAGCTGGCTAACAATCAATCAGACCAGGCAGGCGGCCCGCAAATTTTTCAATTTGAACGGGCCATATTTTTTAATCGAACTGTCCGCCCCACATCGGAAAAGCTCGCAAAAACTCCGCCGCCGGCAGCCGTTTGCCGCCCGGCTTCTGCAACTCGGTGATGCGCAATGCGCCACTACCGCAGGCAACGATCACGCCATCTTGCGGGTCAGCGCTGATGATACTTCCGGGTTTGTGCTTGCCTTCGCTGGTAGCGACAAGCTCTACCTGCCACAGCTTCAGCGTGGTGCCTGCGAAGGTTGCGGAGGCGGCCGGGAATGGATTGAATGCGCGGATTTTTCGTTCCAGTACTTCAGCCTTCAGCGTGAAGTCGAGGGCGGCTTCTTCCTTACTAATTTTGGCAGCATAAGTGGCGCCTTGTTCTGGTTGCGGTGTGGCTGGCAAGTTTCCTTGTTCAAGGCGGCGTAGCGCTTCGACGATCATTTCACCGCCAAGCTTTGCCATCTTGTCGTGCAGGAAGCCGGTGGTGTCGCTGGCTTCGAGCTGTAGTGTTTCGATCAGCAGTATGGCGCCGGTGTCGAGTCCCGGGTCCATCTGCATGATGGTGATACCGGTGTTGGTGTCACCGGCTTCGATCGCGCGATGGATAGGCGCAGCACCGCGCCAGCGCGGCAGCAGCGAGCCGTGTATGTTAAGGCAGCCGTGCGGCGGAATGGTCAGCACACTGGTCGGTAGGATCAAGCCGTAGGCGGTGACCACCATGATGTCGTGCGGCGTTGCTTTCAACAGTGCGTGTGCCTTTTTGGCGACATCCGGATACTTGCCATTGAGCCGCAGAGATACAGGTTGCGTCACCGGGATCTGATTCGCCATTGCGAATTGCTTGACCGGCGATGCGTGCAATTGCATGCCGCGGCCGGCTGGGCGATCGGGCTGGGTCAACACCAGCCTGATATCGTGACCAGCATCGTTCAGGGCTTGCAATGCCACGGTGGCAAATTCGGACGTACCCGCAAAGATAATTTTCATGGTGCGATTAATAACAATTGAGGGAAAGGGCTTAAAGACCCGCAACGCAAACAATCCGGCGCTGGGCTTGTCTGAATGACGCCTGGAAGAGCTTCGAGTAACTTATCTTGATAATGAAGGCCTGTGGCAAGTCAGCAGCAAAGTACAGGCCGTGCGAGCTTTTAATGTACGAAAGCGCAAGATTCGCTCAATTGACGATTCTTGCGCTTTGTTTCGTAATCGCAACAAGCTTTATCTTGTTGCGTATTGCCTGTCGCGATTTTGCTCGCGTTCTTCCTTGAGCAGCCTAGCTCTGATTCGGTTGCGCTTCAATGGCGACAGGTATTCGACAAACACTTTGCCCCTCAGGTGATCTATTTCGTGTTGAATACAGACCGCGAGCAAACCGTCGGCATCGATTTCAAACGGTTTTCCATCGGCATCCATAGCGCGCACCTTGACGCGCGAAGGACGCTCGACGCCGTCGTAGGTGCCGGGCACCGACAGGCAACCTTCGTCGTAAATCTGTTTTTCCTCACTAACCCAGAGAATTTCGGGATTGATGAATACGCGCAGCTCAGTGCCGGTTTCGGAGGTATCTATGATGGCCAGTTGTTCATGCACATCGACTTGCGAAGCGGCCAGGCCGACGCCTGGTGCGTCGTACATGGTTTCTGCCATGTCGGCGATCAATTCTTTGAGGCGGGTGTCAAAAACTGTCACTGGCTTGGCAATTTTGTACAAGCGAGCGTCGGGATAGCGCAGGATATTTAATAAAGACATACAGGTTTGCGTAACAAATCAGGCGATTAGGAACGGGGGAGATCTTGCTAGTTCAAGCGATTATGGGCAAAATTTGATTCAATATGACAAAGTTTTTGCTTTCTTTGTATCGATCAAATCCATGGCGGCTGAGCCAACAATGGCATAAGCGCCAATTTAACGTAGTAACCACCGGAAACGGTATGAAAAATTTTAGCACAGCTGCACTCCTTCTTGCTTTATGTGGCGGATTTGGTATTTCGAGTTCGACTTACGCGCAGTCGGCAACTCCTATGCGTTGTGAATTTTCGGCCAATGCTCCGGATCAGCACGTGGTGGTACGTGGAGATACGCCATGGTGGGGGATTTTCGGGCAGTTTCTAAAGCATCCTTGGTTCTGGCCGCGAGTCTGGAACCTAAATCAACAGCAGATCCGTAATCCACCCTGGATTTATCCGGTCCAGATCGTTTAGTCCGACCACGCCAACGGCCGTTTGTGCCTTGGCAATGGGGCCGGTGGCTAGCCTGGCGTAGTTAAATTGTCGCCGCAAACACGGGTGCAGGGCATCGGGTGTGATGCCATCACCACGATTTCGGTCGATGCAATCGGCCCGTTCTTGTCGCAGCCGCTGATCATCGAGGATGGTGAGCTGGCGCATGCGCCGCACATCGTCGCCATGCAGGTCGGCGACCACATCATTTCGCGTCCGATCGAACCGATCCTGAACTACGTGCCGCATGCGCTGACCAATAACGTCAATGCCCGTGTGGTGTCGATCTACGGCGGTGTCGCCACGGCTGCGCAGAACCAGATCGCGACGATCAACCAGGGCAAGGATAACAACATCGATATCGACACCGTGCTGCAACTGTATCGTTTTGGCAAAACTATTAGAACTGGGCGCGTTGCGCGGCCCGGCTACACCCCGGAAGGCTGCGGTCAACGACGGCGCAACGGATGAGGGATGCGCAGTTGCTCGAGTTAGTACTGGCTGGCCGGGTTGAGGTTCTGCGCAAGCGCAATTTATCGGGGGATCGGCTGATGTGGCAGAGTTTTACTGCATATGCCAAGATGCGATGTTGCCGCTATGGGCAGCTTTGCATAAATCCTGCGATACTTGCACACGTATGACGTAGCGGGTAACCATCTCTCTGTCACTTGTTTTACTCTTACCTTAGCGATACAGTAGATCCATGTTTGAAGTTCTCGTTTATCTGTATGAAACTTATTATCGTCCTGACGCCTGTCCTGAACCGGAGGCATTAGTCAAGAAGCTGTCGGCGATCGGCTTTGAAGAAAACGAGATCGCCAAAGCGCTCGTCTGGCTGACCGACCTGGCGGAAACTAATCACGAATTCGCCGATAAATATCCGCAGCAAACGGCTTTTTCCTTTGGTATCCGCGTCTATGCCAAGCAGGAGATCGATGTGCTGGGTGTTCCTGCAATCGGCTTCATCCAGTTCCTGGAATCGGCCAAGATGCTCAATCCAGTGCAGCGCGAGATTGTCATCGAGCGTGCGTTGATGATCAGCGAGACTCCAGTCCCACTCGATAAACTCAAGGTGATCGTATTGATAGTGCTGTGGAGCCAGGGCAAAGAGCCGGACGGCATGATGTGTGATGAATTGTTTATTGACGAGGACGGCGATCCGGAACCGCGGCAGTTGCATTAAACTCAATTAACCTCAGCTATGTGCACGTATGCTTGCGACCTTTCCAACAACCTGCTTATCACTGCCCGCAGTTGCTAGGTTGGTTCTGAGGTCTGCTCCGATGGCAATTGAGTTGTTTGCTGATACCTTATATATAATTTCCAATTAGCAATAATTCTTAGCCTCAGATATGGCCTTGAACATGATTAACCGATTGCGAACAAAAGCAAAATAATGCGCGCCACTTTCGAGATGACACTATGAGCAAGACCCTCATCATTGCTGAGAAACCTTCTGTTGCGAACGATATCGCGAAGACACTCGGCGGCTTCACCAAGCACGATGAGTACTTTGAATCCGACGAATACGTTCTGTCATCGGCTGTCGGCCATCTGCTGGAAATCGCGGTTCCTGAAGAATACGACGTCAAGCGTGGCAAATGGACCTTCACCAATCTGCCGATGATTCCGCCATACTTTGCGCTCAATCCGATCGCCAAGACCGAGTCGCGCCTCAGGGTGCTCAACAAGCTGATCAAGCGCAAGGATGTCACCGCCCTGATCAATGCCTGTGACGCCGGGCGCGAAGGTGAGCTGATTTTCCGCCTGATTGCGCAGTATGCGAAAGCCAAGCAGCCGGTCAAACGTCTGTGGCTGCAATCGATGACGCCGGGCGCAATCCGCGACGGCTTCACCCATCTGCGCGAAGACAAGGATATGCTGCCGCTGGCGGATGCCGCTCGCTCCCGCAGCGAAGCGGACTGGCTGATCGGTATCAACGGCACGCGCGCGATGACCGCCTTTAATTCGAAAGAGGGTGGTTTCTACTTGACCACTGTTGGTCGCGTGCAGACGCCGACTCTGTCGATCGTGGTTGAGCGCGAAGAGAAGATCAAGAAATTCGTACCACGTGATTTCTGGGAAGTGCGCGCCGAGTTCGTCTGCGCCGCAGGTATTTATGAAGGCCGCTGGCTCGATACCGCGCACAAGAAGGATGAGAACGATCCTGAAAAGCGCGCCGAACGCCTGTGGAGCAAAGCTGCCGCTGAATCGATCGTGGCCGCCTGCCGTGGCAAGATGGGTGTGGTGCACGAAGAGTCGAAGCCGACTACCTCTATGGCGCCGGCGCTGTTCGACTTGACCAGTCTGCAACGCGAAGCCAACTCGCGCTTCGGCTTCTCGGCCAAGAATACGCTGGGCTTGGCGCAGGCGTTGTATGAGAGGCATAAGGTGCTGACTTATCCGCGTACCGATTCGCGCCATCTGCCGGAAGATTACCTGAGTACCGTCAAGCAAACGCTGGAAACTGTCTCCGAGAACAACAATTACCAGCGGTTCGCCGGGCAGATCCTGAACAAGGGTTGGGTCAAACCGAACAAACGGATCTTCGACAACACCAAGATCAGCGATCACTTTGCGATCATCCCGACTATCCAGGCGCCGAAGAATCTGTCGGAACCAGAGCAGAAACTGTATGACCTGGTGACGCGCCGCTTCATGGCAGTGTTCTGCCCGGCTGCCGAGTTCCAGGTCACCACCCGCTACACCGAAGTATCCGGCTATCAGTTCAAGACAGAAGGCAAAGTCATGACGAACCCGGGCTGGCTGGCGATTTACGGCAAGGAAGCTGTCGACGACAAGGATCCGGGAAACAGCGGCACGCTGGTTGCGGTAGCGAAGGATGAGAAGATCAAGACCGACACGATTACCGCCAACGGCCTGATCACTAAGCCGCCTGCGCGTTATACGGAAGCGACCTTACTGTCAGCCATGGAAGGCGCTGGCAAGCTGCTCGACGATGGTGAACTGCGCGAAGCGATGGCCGGCAAGGGCCTCGGCACGCCGGCGACGCGCGCCGCCATCATCGAAGGATTGCTGAACGAGAAATACCTGTTGCGTGAAGGCCGGGAAATGATGCCGACCGCCAAGGCATTCCAGTTGATGACGCTGCTGCACTGTCTTGGCGTCGATGAATTGACTGAGCCAGAACTGACCGGCGAATGGGAGCACAAGCTGTCGGAGATCGAGCGCGGCACCATCAGCCGTGAAGAGTTCATGCGCGAAATCACGCAACTGACGCAGATTATCGTCAAGCGCGCGAAGGAATACGATAACGATACGATCCCTGGCGATTACGCTACGTTGCTGGCGCCGTGTCCAAATTGCGGCAACGTGGTCAAGGAAAATTATCGGCGCTTTGCCTGCACCAAGTGCGAATTCTCGATGAGCAAGACGCCGGGTAGCCGTCAGTTTGAAATTCCTGAAGTCGAGGAATTGCTGATCAAGCGCACAATCGGTCCGCTGCAAGGCTTCCGGTCCAAGATGGGGCGGCCGTTTGCGGCAATCCTGAAAATTAGCCGGGATGAAGAGATTAAGAACTTCAAGCTGGAATTCGATTTCGGTCAGAACGATGGTGAAGGCGAAGACGGCGAAGGTGTCGATTTCACCGGTCAGACCGCGCTTGGACCATGTCCGCAATGCGCCAGCGGCGTGTATGAAGTGGGACTGGCGTATGTCTGCGAAAAAGCCGTGGCCAAGCCGAAGGCCTGCGATTTCCGTAGCGGCCGCATCATCCTGCAACAGGAAATTCTACTGGAGCAAATGGTCAAGCTGCTCAACGATGGTAAGACCGATTTGTTGCCGGGTTTTATTTCACAACGTACGCGTCGTCCGTTCAAGGCGTTTTTGGTCAAGGACAAGGATGGCAAGGTGAGCTTTGAGTTTGAAGAGCGCAAAGCCAAGAAGGCTACTGCCAATGGCAAGGCTGAGACCAGCGCAGTGGTAGTCAAAAAGTCGGCCGCCACCAAGACGGTGACGAAAGAGGCCGCGTCTGAACTGGTAGTCCCAAATCGCAAAGCTACATAAATATTGCTTTGAAAGTAATAAAAAGTCATTCAGTGAAGACTGAGCGGACTTTTTAGCCGTATCTGGTGCTATGATTAATAGTCTGCAAAGGTTTACGCGTTATACATAGTGGAATGCCGATCCGACGGATATGCCGCACCCTGCGCGTTTAATAACAATTTTAGGAGACTTTTGATGAATACTAGTATTCGCCTCAAGCTGATTGCCGCCACCACTCTAGTCTGTGTGTTGCCGTCGTTGCCGGCGCTGGCGTAGACTACACTGAAACCGAAGGTGGCGCTGGCGATGAAGTCGCTCGCTAAGGACTTCTTCCTGACCATAGAAAATGGCGTTCAAGGCATACCAGAAGGCGCGCTTCGCCCAGTACGACCTGATCGTCAACGGCATCAAGGACGAGCAGGACACCTCGAACCAGATCAAGCTCGTCAAGCAGGTGATCGTCTCTGAAATCATCGGCATGGTGATCGCGCCTGCCGATTCGAAGGCACTGGTGCCGCTAATCAAGAAGGCGATCGACGTCGGCATCATCGCGGTCAATATCGACAACAAGTTGGATGATGCCGCACTCAAGGAAAGGGCATCGTGGTGCCGTTCGTCGGCCCCGATAACCGCCAGGGCGCGAATCAATGCGCAGCAACGCACGCTGGGTTTTCAAGATGCGATGAAGGCCGCCGGCGTCAACGTTGTATCGGTGTAATCCGATCAATTGGAAATTGATCCGGGCAACAAGGTTGCCGCAGCGATGTTGAATGCTCATCCTGACATCAAGGCATTGATGGAAGGCAACGCCAATATTGCACTCGGCGTGGTCGCCGCAGTCGAGGCAACCGGCAAGGTGCTGGTGGTCGGCTATGACAACATCAATGCCATCAAGCCGATGTTGAAAGACGGTCGCGTACTGACGACAGCGGATCAGCTCGCTTCGTCGCAAGCGGTGTTCGACATCGAAACGGTGTTGAAGGCAATTGCCGACAAGAAGCCGCAGAACAGCTAAGGTCGAGCTGATGACCAAAGACACCAAGTAAGACAGCCTGCCGGAATGGGGCTTACGGCCACCACAATGCGGCCGTAAGCTCCATTCCGGCGCATCAGGCGTAACCTGTCTGTGATACAAAAGAAGTCATTTTAGAGCGAACTGCAATTGCCATTACAGTTCGCTGCGCAGGCCGGCTCTCAATGCAGACACAAAGCCACGGTCCCACGTTGGTGGCGACTGAATGCCGCGATGAATTCAACGCAGCGCACGAGTTTGACAAGCGCGCTGTTGCATCCGCAGTTCCCCCTTATTGCGTTTGAACGGCGTCGGCAGGATTTATGACGAACCGATCTTGAGCGATGTATCGATCAGTATCAGCGCACGACAGATCCTGGCCTTGACTGGTGAAAACGGCGCCGGCAAGAGCATGCTGTCGAAAATCGTTTGTGGCCTAGTGCAAGCAACCACTGGCAGCATGTTGCTCGATGGTTGATCCTATCGACAGGCGTCGTGCAAAGAAGCAGAGTAGCTCGGCATCTGCATGGTGATGCAGGAATTGAACCTGATCCCGCCCCCTGGGCATCGCCGAAAACCTGTTCCTGGACCAGTTGCCGCAGCGCTTTGTCTTGATCGACAAGACCAAACTGGGGGGGGGCTGCCGCGCGCGCAGATGGCGGAGGTCGGTTTGACCGATATTGATCCTTGGACATCGTTCGGTTAACTTGGTGTCGATAATCAGCAGATGGCGAAAATTACACGCAACTTGATCGGCAGTTGCCGTTTTTGGGTGCTGGGCGAACCAACCGCGAGGTTGCGCTGCTGTTCGCGCAGATTGCGTGGTTACAGTCGGAAGGCGTGGCCATCATCTTCTACATTTCGCATTGACCGGAGGAGTTGAAATGCGTGGCTGATCACATCGCGGTGTTGCGCGATGGTCAACTGGTGTGCGATGACGCCATCGGCGGCTACAACACCGAGGAGCTAGTGCAACTGATGGTGGGCCGCTCTGCGCGAATCCGAGCTGGGTATAGGTCAGCGCAGCATCGGCGAGCCATTGCTGCGGGTACGAAATCTCGGGCGTGGTAAGTTGGTGGCGCCGGCCTCCTTTGATTCGCGCGCCGGTGAAATCCTTAGTATTGCCGGATTGATTGGATCTGGCAATACCAAATTGGTGCGGCTGATTTTCGACGTCGACCGTGCTGATCAGGGTGAAGTGTTCATTGGCGATCAAACACCAGGGCGTCGAATATCTCGTCGTCGAGGAATGTGATTGCTTCCAGTATCCCCATGATTACCGAAATTACCCAAGACCGCAAGAGCCAGGGGCTGTTGTTTCTGCAATCGATCGACGTCAATGTGATGCTGATCAACTTATCATTGATAAGCAAGTTTGGCATACTGGACCAACCGACGGAAATCGCGGTGGCTGACGATTACATCAAGCGCCTGCGGATTCGTTTGCACGACTGCATGCAGGCGGTCGACGAACTGTCTGGTGGCAACCAGCAGAAGGTCGCGATCGCCAGCTGGCTGTATCGCGGTTGCCCAATCATGTTATATCGGCGCCAAGTTCGATATACACAACTTGTTGATCGTCTCCAGCGATCTGCGCGAGTCGATGCTGGTCTGCGACCACATCACCGTGATGAGCGCCGGTCAACTGGTCCACACCTTTGAGTGCGGTCAATGGGGTCAGGAGGCGATCCTGACGGCGGCTTGCAGTGGTTATGTTAATGCCAGGAAGGCTGGCCACGACGATCGCCGCGATGATCGTCATGACAATGGCAGCGGTGTACAGTAACACCAGCGTCAAGCGTGCAGGCTGCCTGAACTGTACACTTACCATGCATTCAACATAGACAAGATCATGGCAACACTTTCCAGCCCATCTTCCAGTTCTTTCATCAGCTTGAGCTCAGAGTCTTTTAGACCCCCATACTTGGACTTCCATTTGCAGTACTAGCCGAACTGATCCCGTGCGGGCGAATCACCTCACCTATCACTATCCCCGAATCGGCCTCTTTTAGAATCACCACTATCTGGCTCCCCCTAAATCGCGACTTCTTCATGCCAATCCCCCCTATCGTTTAATAATGCCAACCAACAGAAAATCACGCATCCAAAGTGTCTTGATTTAGGGGGAGAATACAGGGGCATTGGATGCTTTTATCCATCACAAAAAATCGTTGTTGGCAGTGGTCAATCTTTTTGCCGATTGCGCCTATACGGGCCAGTCTTTT
>JFJP01020346.1_pt1 | contig 27295 bp, 23 predicted proteins | sample 431651 | NCBI WGS metagenome assembly JFJP01 (sample SAMN02602958, study PRJNA72255) | Microbial mat metagenome, whole genome shotgun sequencing project. | biome: fresh water; feature: sink hole; material: water; isolation source: purple microbial (photo- and chemosynthetic) mats found in...
GCGCCCCCGCACCCCCGAGTCCTCAAGGGCAGCGACTTTGCCGACTTTGACTTGGCAGGTCAAAGTCGCTGCCCTCAAGGACTCTAGTGCGTAACTGCTCGCGGGGCCCCGCCGCGCATGCGGTGGGCCGGCCGCCGAGCAGCGGTGAACGGATACAATGGGCATTGCCCCTCCGTTCACGGTTTCGGAGCGGCAGCGATGAAACCGAGCTGCGACAAAGGCCGGGGGGCAGGCCCACAGGGCCGCGGGGGCGCAGCCCCTAGGCTGTCAGCCTAGTGCTTCGCCTTCGACCACGGCAGCAACTTGGTCGCGTCGAGCAGATCGGCGATGGCCATCTGGCCTTCGCCACCGAACACCGTGATGTGGCCGGCGGCGCCAGAGGCGTCACCCTCGCCAACCGCAATCCATGCCCCGCTGGCCGGCTTGACTGGGGCGTAGGACGCCAGGACGCAGCGCTGGTTGAGGATCAGCGCCGCAAGCTGGGCGGCGACATGCGACAGCTCGTCGCCGACCGCCACGACCTGCAGGGCGCTGGGCGACTGCTTCATCATGCGCAGGATCTGCTGGGCGCGAGTGCGCACGGCGGTGAGCAGGGCCGGCTCCTCGGCGAAGGGACGGCCGTTGGCGCGAGCCTCGGCGACGCCGCAGAGCATCGGGACCAGGGCGGCCGCCGGCTCATCGGCCGGACGCAGGGACCACACTGCGCGCTGCAGACGTTCCTGGGCGGCCGGGGCGTTGCGCGTATCGAGGGCCTCGATCACCGCGTCCTGGGTCTCGCAGATGCGCGCATCGCGTGAACGCGGCAGCGCCTTGGTGCGCGGCAGACCGCGCGGCAGCTGCGGGATGCTGTTGTCGGCCGGGAAGCGCGGCAGCCCGTCGATGATCATCTGACTGATCGAGGTGCCGGTCTTGACCAGCTGGGCGACGCGCTTGAGCTCCTGCACCTGATGCGCGGTGTAGGCACGGTAGCCGTTGGCACGCCGGCGGGGATTGGGCCAGCCGTAGCGCAGCTCCCAGATGCGCAGCACGCTTGGCGATAGGCCGCAGGCCTTCGAAGCTTCGTTGATGTTCAGCGCCTGGTTGGCGCCGGCAGTAGCAGGGGAAGTGGCGGTGATGGTCATGGCGTCCTCGTTATAGGTGGCGGTTCCGGATGATGACGGCCGCGAAACCTGAATTCATTGTACAGGTTTCCTGGCGATGCAACTCCTTGTAGATCAATAAACCGATACACATGTCCAGTATTCACTTGCCACTCTGTAGAAGCTTGCAGCTGTATATTGGCACGACGCGTGAATTGATTGCTGGCACACGGGATACGCCGGATCAGCCACCCCAATCCAGCTCCCGGCCAGGAGTTGCGTAGGGGCAGCCGGTCGCCTGCCACAGTTGACCCCAAAGACAAAGCTCCTGTCTTGCCCCAACAGCCGACGACCTAGGGTGGCCCTTCCACTTGGAGCCATCATGTCCGACGCCCGCCGCGCCCACGCCGAACTCTGTGCCGCTGCCGCCAACGCCCTGGCCGCGGTCCCCGCAGCGCATCAGCCGGAGATCCTGGTCGGATTCGATGGCTTCATCGACGACATCATCGACCTGGTGGACAAGCGTACCTCGGCCAAGGACTACACCCGCGTCCGCACCATCACCGACTTCGGCAACAAGGTGCTGGCGGCGGCCGGCAAGAGCGCCGGCATCGGCGCCGTCACCAAGGTGACCAAGCTGGGCGGCAACGGCCCGATCATGGCCAACGCCCTGTGCGCTCAGGACTCCCAGGTGGTCGCGGTCGGCATCCTCGGCGAACCGCAGATCCATCCGGTCTTCCAGCCCCTCGCCGCGCGCGCCAAGCGCACCGTCTCGCTGGGCAACGCCGCCGTCACCAGCGCCCTCGAATTCGAGGACGGCAAGGTGATGCTCAACTTCAGCGATCCGATGGCGACCATCACCTTCGACCACGTCGCCGCCCGCTGCGGTGGTCTCGATGGGCTGAAGGCGATGTTCCGCAGCGCGGCTGGCATCGCCACGGTCAACTGGTCGCAGACGCCAGGCATGACCGCGATGTGGCGCCGCCTGGCCAGCGAGGTCCTGCCGGGGCTCCGTCCTGACCGTCCGCTGTGGTTCGTCGATCTCGCCGACCCGCACCGCTGCACCGACGAGGACATCCGCGCCGGCTTCGCCGCGCTGCAGGAGATCCAGAAGCACGCCGACGTGGTCCTGGGACTGAACGAGAACGAGTGCCGGCAGATGTGCGGCGTGTTCAAGATCGCCTATCCGGCCAATCCGGTGGAGTGGGAGGCGGCGCGCGAGGCCTGCGTCCTGCTGCGCGAGAAGTTCAGCTTCTCGCGCGTGATGTGCCACCTGGTCAAGTCGTCGGCGGTGGCCTGGCAGGGCGGCTCGGCGGCGGCTGACGGCTTCTGGGAGCCGAAGCCGAAGATCACGACCGGAGCGGGCGACCACTACAACGCCGGCTTCTTCGCCGCCCTGCTCGCCGGCATCGCGCCGGCGCAGTGCCTGCAGCTCGGCGGCGCGACCAGCGGCCACTACGTGCGTACCGCCGAGTCGCCGACCCGCGCCCAGGTCATCACCTTTCTGCGCGCCGCCGCCAAGGTGTCGTGAACCGGAAGCGTCAAGGGGTCGGTGCGGACACGCTCTGACCCAGCCTTGCCAACCCGCCTCCCGATCCCTACAGATCCCTCCCCCGCGAACGAATGTAACGTGTCAGCCCGTCCCACCCTCGACATAGCAGCCGCCTGGCCTCAGGTGATCGCCCTGGTTCGCGCCCAGACCGGCAACGAGCCGGGTGTGCGCATCTGGCTCGACACGCCCAAGGTCCGTCCCTTGTCGCTCGAGGACGGACTGCTGCTGGTGGAATGCCCGACCCCGATCTACACCCGCCAGATCGGCGACCGCTTTGCGCCGGCGATCCTGGCTGCGGTTGCCGAGGTGACCGGCCTGCCGGCGAACACCGTGCGCTGCCGCATCCCGGGTACCGCCGCCCGCGAGCACGAACGTGAGCTGCAACGCGCCGCCACCCCGGCCAACGAGACGGCGGCGCGGGTCGCCACGCGCAGCAGCGCCAAGTCGCTGGGCGACTTCGTGGTCGGGGCGTGCAACCGCCTGGCCTACGATGCAGTGCGCCGCGTCCTGGAGATGCCCGAGAACCCGATCAACCCGGTGTTCATCCACGGGCCGTCTGGTCTGGGCAAGACCCACCTCGAACAGGGCCTGGCGATGGCGTTCAAAGAGCGCCATCCCAAGAGCAAGGTCCTGTACATCCGCTGCGAACAGTTCACCAACGAGTTCATCGACGCGTGCGAGAACGGCGGCGCCGCACTCAATGCCTTCCGGGTGCGCATGCGCCACCCCGACCTGCTGCTCATCGATGACATCCATTTCCTGAGCAAGGGGCAGAAGGAACGCACCAAAGACGAGCTGTTCGCGACCTTCGAGCACCTCGCCAATCACGGCAAGAAGGTGGTGATCACCTCGGACGCCAGCCCGCGCGACATCCAGTACCTTGAAGAGCGCTTCGTGCAGCGCTTCGCCGGTGGTCTGGTCGTCCCGCTTGAGCGTCCCGACCCAGCGGTGCGTCGCGAGATCGTCGCCCGCCGGGCCCGCGAACAGGGCGCCGACCTGCCCGATGAGGTGATCGACTACGTCGCCACGCACGTCACCGACAACGTGCGCATGCTCGAGGGTGCGGTCAATCGCCTCCTGCAGTTCGGCACCAGCTTCCAGCGCCGGGTCGATGTCGTCGCAGCCAGGCAATGCCTCGCCGATCTGGTCGGCCGCGACCGCGGCGAAGATGCCGCCGACATGGTCCGTCGCGAGGTCGCGACGCGCTTCGGACTGCAGCCGGGCGATCTCGACGGCAAGGCCAAGACCCATCCCCGCGCCACCGCCCGGCACATCGCGATGTACGTGCTGCGCCACGTCACCGGCGACACCTATGGTGCGGTCGGCAAGGTCTTCGGACTCAAGAACCACACCAGCGTGATCTACGCGTGCACCCAGGTCGCCCAGTTGCGCGGCCAGGACCCCGCCCTCGACGGCTTCGTCGCCGATCTGGTCATCCGCGCCAAACGCGGATGACGCCGGTTGGTAAGCCATGACCGCCCCCGGCGTCTCCAGGCACGTGCGGACCATCCTCGGCATCCTTGTCCAGGGCGTGCACCACGCCGTGGTGGTCATGGCCGTGGTAGCCATGCTGCTGGTGACGCTGCGCATGCATGCCCACACGAGCGCCGAGCATGGCCCAGGCCCCTGCCCTGACCACAGCGCAAGCCTCAGCTTCGGCACGATCCTGGGCGACGACGAAACGCCCGATCAGCCAGATGCCGCTGATGCTGATGGCTGCGGACATTGCCACTGTCCATCCGCCTCTGTGACCGTTCCCGAGTCCGCCACCCTGGCCGTGCCCCTGGCCATATCGGTGCTTGGACCACACGGCCATTCGGCTGCCGTACCGGACAGCCCGACCTATCCCCCCGATCCCCCGCCCGTCCGACGGGGCTGAGAGCACCGCACGCGCAGCCGCGCGTGCGCCGCAGAGCCGTCGCACGGCTCTGGCCATCTCAGCCCAGGGATCGTCATGTCCATTCCATCGGCCCGTCGCGGGCTGGATTCGCTCCGTCCACTCGCCCTTCCGGCCCTGCTGCTCCTGCTTGCCAGTTGCGGCGACCATGCGGCCGGCGATGGCCATACGCATGGGCCAACGGCCACTCCGGCCGCCGATCCGCATGCCGGGCATGACCACGGCACGGGCATCGCCTTGCCGGCCAACGTGCAGACGAATCTCGGCATCACCTGGGCGCGCGCCGAATACCGCATCGTCCAGGGCGTCGTGCGCATGCCTGGCCGCTTCGAGGCCGAGCCGAGCGCCCGCCGACCCTATCAGGTACCGCTCGACGGCCGGGTGGAGGTCCTGGTCACGCCCTATCAGCAGGTCGAGGCGGGAAGCGTGCTCTACCGCCTGCATGCCGCGGCCTGGCAGCGGCTGCAGCAGGAGCTGGCCGATGCCGCCGGGGCCGTGCATGCCGCCAGCGACAACCTCGCGGCTGCACAGGAGCACGCCGCCGCCATCGCCCAGGCCCTGATCCTGTGGGATGAACGCCTGACCACCCTGGCACGCCTGGGCAAGGATCTCGGCGGCCTGGCCGAGGAGCGCGCCGAGGCCGCCGGACGGGTGGCCGACCTGCGCATCAGCGCCGCCGAGGCCGGACGGGTGCTCGCCGAGGCGGCCCGCCAGGCCAGAGGTGCGGATGGATCGCCGCGCAACGGCCAGGCCCAGGTGCGCTTCGACCTGCTGCTGGGACAGGCGGCGCAGCTTACCGGATTGGCAACGGAAGCACTGCTGCACATCACCGATGGCCGCCCGGCCTGGGCGGTCATCGACAGCATCACCGTGCGCGCAGCCGGACGCGGCGTCGTCGAGGGCGAGGTGCTGGCGAGCGGCACCTGGATCTCCGAACACACCACCGTGCTGACCGTAACCGATCCGATGGGCGTCCGTCTGCGTGCCGCCGGCCTGCAGGCCGATCTGCCACGCCTGCGCGATGGCCTGCAGGCCCGCATCGTCGCCGCCGATCCGGCGGTGCAGGACGCGCTGCCGGCGACCCTGGTGCTCGGTCCGATCGCCGATGCATTCGACCGCTCGGTCGATCTCATCGCCCGACCGGCGCAAGGTGCCGCGCTGCCCACCTGGGTCCGTCCCGGCGTCACGGCGCATCTCGAAGTGGTGCTCGGCGGCAGCAGCGAGGAGGAACTCGCCATCCCCGGCGCCGCGACGATCCGCGACGGGCTGGCGACGATCTACTTCCGCCGCGATCCGCAGAACCCCGATCAGGTGACCCGGGTCGAGGCCGATCTCGGGATCAGCGACGGGCGCTGGGTCGTGATCCAGTCGGGGCTCAAGGAGGGCGACCAGGTCGTCCTCGGCGGAATCTATCCGCTCAAGCTGTCGCAGCAGGAAGGCGGTGCGCAGGCCGGGCACTTCGAGGCGGATGGCACCTTCCATACCGGCAAGCACTGAACCATGTTCACCTGGCTCATCAGCCTGTCGCTGCGTCACGCCAAGGCCGTGGTCATCGTCGCCGGGATCATGCTGGCCCTCGCCGGTTGGCTCATCCCGCGCATGGCGGTGGATGTCTTCCCCGAGCTCAACGCACCCACCGTCGTGGTCATGACCGAGGCCGGCGGCCTCGCCGCCGACGAGGTCGAGCAGTACGTCACCGTGCCGATCGAGTCGTCGGTCAACGGCATGCCGGGCATGCGTAAGCTGCGCTCGTCCTCGTCGCTCGGCCTGTCCATCGTGTGGGCCGAGTTCGACTGGGGCGAGGACATCTGGCGCGCCCGTCAGCAGGTCGCCGAACGCCTGTCCGCCATCGAAGCGACGCTTCCCCCCGGCGCCCATGCCGAGATCGCGCCGGTCACCTCGATCACCGGCGAAGTGATGCTGCTGTCGGTGACCTCTCCCGACGGTTCACGTTCGCCCAAGGAACTGCGTTCGTTCGCCGAATACGACCTGCGCAACAGCCTGCTCGGCGTCCCCGGCATCGCCCAGGTCGTCGCGATCGGCGGTGAACTGCCCGAGTACCAGGTGCTGTGCCGGCCGGACCGTCTGCGCCTCTACGGCCTGACCGTCGCGGATGTCGTCGCGGCGGCGAGGAAGGCGCATTCGACCGCCAGCGCCGGCTTCCTGCCCAACCGCGAAGGCAAGGAGGTGCCGATCCGCCAGTCCGCCCAGGTGACGAAGGTGGAGGACATCCAACGCACCGTCCTCGCCTACCATGAAGGCATGCCGGTGACCATCGGTGATGTCGCCGAGGTCGGCCTGGCGCCGGCACCGGCCCGTGGCACCGCCACCGAGCGCGGCATGACGGCGGTGATGATCTCGGTGCAGAAGGCGCCGGGCACCAACACCCTGACCCTGACCAGATCGCTCGATCAGGCGGTGGCTGCCATGTCCGTCCCCAGCGGCATGACGGTGAACAACCACGTCTTCCGCCAGGCCGAATTCATCCAGGTCGCGGTGGACAACCTGCTGAAGGTGCTGGTCGAGGCGGCGATCATCGTCTCGGTCATCCTCATCCTCTTCCTGCTCAACGTACGCACCACGCTCATCACCCTGACCGCCCTGCCCCTGTCACTGGGCGCCGCCTTCATCGTCATGGCGGGCTTCGGCCTCTCGATCAATGTCATGACCCTGGGCGGCCTGGCCGTCGCCCTCGGCGGCCTGGTCGATGATGCCATCATCTACGTCGAGAACGCCTTCCGGCGCCTGCGCGAGAACCGCCACCTGCCGGCGGGGGAACGCGCCGCCGAAGTGGCCGTGGTCGAGCGCTCGAGCCATGAGATCGCCGGCCCGATGGTCTTCGCCACCATCATCATCGTCCTGGTCTTCATCCCGCTGTTGTTCCTGGGCGGCATGGAAGGCCGCTTCTTCCGCCCCCTGGGCATCAGCTACATCGTCTCGACCCTCGCCAGCCTGGTGGTGGCGGTGACCGTGACGCCGGCCCTGTGCCGCATGCTGCTGACGAGGAAAGGGGCCCCATCGCCCGGCGATGGGGCGGGCGCCGAGCAGCGGTGGGCGGATACCATGGGCGAAGCCCATCCGCCCACGATCCCGACGGCCGTGCCGGCGGGGTCGAGCTGCGACAAAGCCCGGGGGGTAGGCCGGGACGGCCGTAGGGGCGAAGCCCCTGCGCTGGAAGGAGACGGGTTCCTGGTGCGCTGGCTCAAGGATGCCTACCGGCCGACCCTGGCGTGGTGCATCCGCTGGAAGAAGAGCGTGGTCCTGGGATCGGCCGGACTCGCCCTCGCCGCGCTGGCGCTGGCGACGACCTTCGGCTCCAGCTTCCTGCCCAGCTTCAAGGAAGGCACCTTCACGGTGATGATCATGACCCCGCCGGGCACCTCGCTGATCGAAAGCGATCGCCTGGTGCGTGGCGTCGAGGCGCGGATCGCGGACATCCCGGGGGTGCGCGATGTCGCCCGCCGCACCGGCCGGGCCGAGCGTGATCAGCACGCCGAACCGCCCTCGACCAGCGAGATGAATGTCACCATGGAGCCGGGCGCCCAGGACCGGGTCCGCACCGAGATCGATCGGATCCTCGCGCAGATGCCCGGTGTCGTCACCTCGGTGGGACAGCCGATCGAGCACCGCCTCTCCCATATCCTCTCCGGTACGCCGGCCGCCGTGTCGATCACCGTCTTCGGCGACGACCTCGATCGCTTGCGCGCCGTGGTGCAGGAGATCGAGGCAGTCATTAAAGGGGTCACCGGGGCCCGCGATGTGGTGGCCAACCGCGAGATCATGATCGCGACGCTGCCGGTGCGCTACCGGCACGAGGATCTCGCCCGCGCCGGCCTGACCCCGGCCGACGCCGCGGAACAGGTCGAACAGGCCCTGGCCGGCGTGCAGGTCGCCACGGTCAACCAGGGCATCCGGCGATACGACCTCACCGTCCGCCTCCATCCGGACGAACGCCAGACCGAGGAGCAGGTCGGCGAACTGGTGCTCACCAGCCCCTACGGCCCGCAGGTCCGCTTGCGCGAGGTCGCCGACATCGGTCTGGAGATGGCCTCCAACCTCATCGCCCGCGAGGGCGCCCGCCGCAAGGCGGTGGTGAGCTGCAATGTCGCCGACGGCCAGAACCTGGGCGACCTGGTGGTGGCGATCCGCCGGGTGGTCGATCCAGTCGTGGCCAAAGCCGGCCTTGCGGTGCATTACGGTGGGCAGTTCGAAGCCCAGCAGGAGGCCAGCCGGACCATCGCGCTGATGGGCCTCGCCGTGGTGGTGGTGGTCTTCCTCCTCCTGGCCGCAGCGCTGTCGTCAGGCAAGGCTGCCGGTCTGGTGATGCTCAACCTGCCGCTGTCGCTGATCGGCGGGATTGCAGCGGTGTACCTCGCCGAGTCGCCTTCGCTGGTCGGAAACACCCTGGCCCTGTGCGGACTGGGCGGCACCTACACGGCCCCGGTCCTGTCGATCGCCAGCCTGGTCGGCTTCATCACCCTGTTCGGCATCGCCGTACGCAACGGCATCCTGCTGATCAACCAGTACCAGTCGCATGCCGAGGAGGGCCGTCCGCTCCTGCAGGCGATCATGCACGGTTCCGAAGAGCGCCTCGTCGCCATCCTCATGACCGCCTTGTGCGCCGCCATCGGCCTCATCCCGCTGGCGATGATGACCGGCCAGGCCGGGGCTGAGATCCTCGCCCCGCTCGCCATCGTCGTGCTCGGCGGTCTGGTCAGCTCGACGATCCTGAACCTGGTCGTCGTGCCGGCCGCCTACGCCTGGGTCTTCGGGCAGGGCGACCGGCCGCATGGTTCCGCACTCGATGACAACTCCCCGTCGTCTGCATCCACCCCCTGAAACCAGGAGAAACGCATGTCCCTTCACCACCTCTCCACCGTCCTCCTCGGCGCACTGATCGCTCTCGCTGCGCCGCTCGCCGCTGCCGACGGCCACGACCACGCCGCTGAGGCCAAGCCGCTCGGCTCGCTGGTCATCGGTAGCCAGGCCATCGCGATCGCCACCGCCGGCGACCTCGCCGCCGGAACCGAGTTGCATGTCGAACTGCAGCTCAAACCGGAAGCCCCCGCGCCCAAGGCCATCCGTGTGTGGGTCGGCAGCGAGAACGCCCGCGGTTCGGTCAAGGCCAAGGCCGAGGCGGAGAAGGGCGCGAAGGGCGCCTACGAGGCGCATGTCGAAGTGCCCAAGCCGATCCCCGCCGATAGCAAGCTGTGGATCGCGATCGAGCAGGCCGACGGCCAGACAACCAAAGGCTCGCTCGCCCTCGCCCCGGCCGCAGCGCCCGTGCATACGCACGGCCCGGGCGACGGCCACGGGCACTGAGGATCAGGTCACCGGCGCGGCTGGCGGCTGGGCCGCCGCCTGCCGCGCCAGCTTCCGCTCCCACCACCAGGCGTAAAAGACCGGGACGCTGAACAGGCTGATGTAGTCGGCGATCATCCCGCCGATGACCGGCAAGACCATCGGGGTCATAAGTTCGGAGCCACGGCCGTCGCTCCACAGGATCGGGATCAACGCCAGCAGCGTCGTGCAGTTGGTCATGATGGCGGGCCGGCGACGGCGCAGGCCGGCCTGGAAGACGCGCAGATGCACATCCGCGACCGTCGTCGGGGCGGTCTTGAACAGGCCGTGCAGATAGGTGCCCAACAGGATACCGTCATTGAACATCACCCCGAGCAGGACGAGGAAGCCGACGATCACCGCCGTCGTCATCTCGGCGCCGTAGAGGTACACGGCAATGAATCCGCCTGCCGTCGTCACCGTGACATTGCAGGTGATGATGATCGAGGTGGTCAGCAGCGAGCGCGTGCCCCAGAGGATCAGCACCAGCATGACGCCCATCGCCAGACCGATGACCCAGGTCATGGTCTTGTCGGCCTTCATCTTCTGCTCGAAGCGGCCGACCCAGCGGTAGGTCGCGCCGGCCGGCAGGGTCAGTTCGCCGCGCGTCATCGCCTCCTGCAGCATACGTTCGGCGTCACGAACGACCTCGACCTCGGCGCGCTCATGGGCGTTGAGCAGGACATACTGCGTGCGCTTGCCCCCTTCGCTGCGGATCGCCATCGGCCCGATCGTCCAGGTGACCGCGTTGGGATCCTCGCGCTTCGCCGTCACGGTCACGGCAGCGTCCGGTCGTGCGGTCGCGCGGTGGTCCGGGCGTCGGACGGCGAGGGGATCTGCGATGTCAGCAGGCAGGGAATCGCCCGCAGGAAGGGTCAGCTCGGCCGTGGTCGCGGACAGCGGAGTGAGGTTGCGGGCGATGGAGAGCGGCTGCGTCCGCCGCCAGGCCTCCGGCGTGGTGCCCGCGAAGCGCAGGGTGTGAACGGTCGGCGAGGCGGTGAGCAGGCTCAGGGCGATGGCGCCATGCCCGGCCGCGACCGGGACTTGCAGTTGGGCGAACTCGTCGGCGTCGTCGCGCCGCTCGCGCGGGTAGCGGATGCGCACGTTGTAGCGCAGCGTGCCTTCGACCGAGGTGATCACCGGCATGCCGCCCAATGCCGATTCGACGGTGGACAGCACCTGCTCGGCGGTGATGCCGAAACGCGCCATCTTGCGTTCATCGAGACGGATCTCGGCGTAGGGCTTGCCCCCCTCGCGCTGCATCTGCACATCGGCTGCCCCAGGCACCCGCTGCACCACCTTCTCGGCCTGCTCAGCGAAGTTCTCGAGCGCGGCCTGGTCATCACCGAGGATCTGCAAGGCCATCAGCGAGCGGATGCCGGTGGACAGCATGACCACGCGCGTTTCGATCGGCTGCAGCCAGCTCGGCGCGACACCTGGGATGTCACTGACCGCGCTCAGGGCCTGACGCACCTCGGCCAGGGTGCGCGGACGGGTCCGCGTGCTGCCGTCCGCCTCGGTGATCTCATGCACCGGCCATTCCTGGTACGGCTTGAGCAGGACCACGGTTTCGATCATGCCGATCGGCGCCGGATCGAGGGCGGTCTCGGCGCGGCCCATCTTGCCCATCAGCGCCGCGACCTCAGGAACCGAGGCGATGGATCGGTTCTGCTGCATCATCACGCGCTGCGTCTCGCCCAGCCCGGCGGTGGCCGGAACCGAGGGCATGAACAGCAGCGAGCCTTCGTCGAGCGGCGGCAGGAAGCTGGCGCCGATACCGGGGAAGGCCTGGCGCATCGTCGCGTCGAAGCGCGTCGCCGTGAGGTCGGCGCCGACCAGGGCGAAGCCCTGGCGCAGCGGCCAGCTCATCGTCGCCCAGCCGGTGCCAAGCATCCAACCGAACAGCGCGACCGAGGCGATAGTCAGGCTGAAGGCGACCTTGTGGCGCAGCATGCGCGTCAGGGCCCAGTCGTAGGCGATGGCGATGCCATGGCTGACCGGATTCTCCTCGTAGCTGACCAGCTCCTCGCGGCCCAGGCGCCACACCGCATAGGCGGCGAGGATCGCTCCCAGCGGGGCGGCGATCAGGCCCGGCAGCACCACCGCCCAGCGGCCATGGTCGAGGGGGATGCGCAAACCCTCGGGCAGCAGGATCATGAACACGCTGCCGGCGAACAGGCCGGCGAAGGCCAGGACCACCGGCTTGCGCGCCTGCCACGGCGGCAGCAGCAGCCGGCACAGCACCGGCACCAGCAGCATGCCGAAGATGACCGCCGCACCGATCGCCAGGGTCTTGGTCGCGGCAAGCGGCTTGAACAGGCGGCCGGCCTGGTCGTCGAGCAGGAAGATCGGGATGAAGCTGATGATCGTCGTCGCAGCAGCAGTGATCAGGGCGCGCGACACCTCGCTGGTACCGGCAATGACTGCGTCCACGACCTCGGGGTCCATCGGCGAACTGGGCGGCGGCCTGCCCTCGCGGCTCCGCCGCTCCTTGAGCAGGACGAGATGCTGCGTGACGTTCTCGCACACCACGATGCCGAAATCGACCATCACGCCGATGGCGATGGCGATGCCGGCCAGGCTCATGATGTTGGCCGACATGCCCAGCAAATGCATGGCGAAGAAGGTGGTCAGCACGCCCAGGGGCAGAGCGAGGGCCACGGTCAGGCTGGCCCGGGCGTGCAGCATGAAGATCACGATGACCAGGCAGGTGACGATCAGTTCCTCGATCAGCACGCGCGCCAAGGTCTGGTTGGTCTCCAGGATGAGCTGCGAGCGGTCGTAGAAGGGCACCGCGACCAGGTCGTCTTTGCCCAAGGCAGGCGCCAGATCAGCCAGTCGCCGCTTCAGCGCCCCAATGACCGTCTTGGGATCCTCGCCCACGCGCATGGCGACAACCGCGCCGACCTGCTCACCCGACTGGTCGGCGAGCAGACCCTGCCGCACCGCCCCGCCGAGGTGGACCTCGGCGATATCGCCGAGCAGCAGGCCGGCGCTCTGCTGCTTGTTGCCCTGGATGACGATGTTCTCGACATCGGCGACCGAGCGGATGAACCCACGGCCGCGGATCATCGTCTCGATGCCGGACTGCTCGATCGACATCGCGCCGACATCGCGGCCGCCCGCCTTGACCGCATCCATCAGCATCTCGATGGTGAGGCCCTGTTCCTCCAGGCGGGTCGGATCGATATCGATCTGGTATTCGCGCACCACCCCGCCGGCCGCCGCGACCTCGGAGACCCCGCGCACCCCTTGCAGGGCGGGCACGACCACCTGATCGAGGATGTAACGCTTGCGCTCGACATCGGCCGGGCCTTGCAGGGTGAAGGCGAAGACCTGGCCCATGGCCGTGGCATCGGGACCGAGCTTGGCCTGGACCCCGCTGGGCAGCAGCCCCTGGATCTGCGACAGCCGTTCAAGGGTGCGCGTGCGGCACTCGTAGAGGTCGCGGTCCTCGTCGAAGATGACGTAGACATAGCTCGTGCCGAACAGCGACATGCCGCGCACCACGTTCACACCTGGTAGCCCTTGCAGTTCGCGCGCCAGCCGGCGCGTCACCTGCTCATCGACATCCTCCGGCGACTTGCCCGGCCATTCCGCCCAGACGATGACCTGGTTGTCGGAGAGATCGGGAATGGCATCGACCGGCACCTTGGTCCACGACCACAGTCCGGCTACCCCGAAACCGACGGTGAGGGCGATGGTGACCAGCCAATTGCGGATGAACCAGGCGATCATAACAGGAATGCCAAATGCTGGAATGCTGGAATGCTGGAATTGAAAGGCATGATCGGGCCATGCGAGATTGCGATGTGGACATCCTCCGGCGAACGACGGCTTTCGCGGTGCGCGTCATCCATCTGGTCGATGCTCTGCCACGCCGGACCTCGTGCGTTGAACTCGGCAGGCAGTTGATGCGCAGCGCCGCCTCGATCGGAGCGCACTGCCGCGAGGCTCGTCGCGCCAGGTCCACGGCAGAATTCCGCAGCAAGATCGCCGTCGCCCAACAAGAGGCCGAAGAGACGGTCTACTGGCTGCAGCTGATCGTCGATGCGGACATCATCACGGCACCACGCATCGTGGGCTTGCAGGACGAGGCCGCCCAGCTCCTGGCCATGCTGATCGCAGCCGAGCGCACCGCATCTTGCGCCAAACGCTGAGCTCTCCCTGTTTCCAGGATGTGGCTGGTGCTGCCTCATATTCCAGCATTCCAGCATTCCAGCATTTGGCATTCTCATCTGATCGAGCCATCAGGAAACAGCAGCGATGCCGATCCAGCAAGCTGGGCCTGGCTGTCGATGAGGAACAGCGCCTGGGTGGCGACTTCGTCGCCTGCATGCAGGCCGGCGCGGATGACGTAGCGGTCGTTGCCGGCTTCGTCTTCCAGGCGTGGGCCGAGGGCGACGGTCACCGGCTCGAACTGCACCGAGCCGTCGTCCTTGCGCGCCTTCACCCGCCAGGCGATGTGGCGGACGCCGGTCGAGAGGATCGCGGTCTTGGGCACCTGCGGGAAGCTGCCCCAGGTCTTCGGATCGACGGGATCGGCAGGAGTAAGGTCCGTCCCGAGCACCGCCTGGATACGGGCGTTGAGCAACGCGCCCGGCATGATGCGTTTGCGGCCATCCGAGAGATGCACGCGCACTTCGCGTGAGCGGATCTCGGGATTCAGCTCGTTCGACACCCGGCCGATCACCGCGTCGATCTCGGGCAGTTCGCCTTGATCGTCGCTGGACAGATGCACCCGCTGACCGGCACGCAGGAAGTGCACGCGCGGCTCGGGTACATGGAAGACCAGGGTGAGACGATGCGGATCGACCAGTTTGATCAGCGGCATGTCCGGCTGCAGCTCGCTGCCGACCATGAGGGTCTGGTTGACCATGGTCTGGTCGTCGAGGTAGGCCTGGCCGGCGGCCGGGCTGAAGATGGTCACCGTGTCGGTGGGCTGCTTGCCGGCCCGGATCGCTTCTGCGACATGACGCAGATTCCAGCGCACGAAGCGTTCCTCGATGGCGGCAGCCAGATCGGCATTACCCGAACGGATCGCAGCCGCCAGCTCGCCCTGGGCCTGAAAGGCTTCCGGACTGTAGAGGTCGATGATCGGATCACCGACCAGGACCTCCTGGCAGCAGCCGAAGGTCGCATCGTGGCGTTTGACGATGCGGCCGCCGATACGGGCGATAATGACCTGGGAGAAGCGCTCGTCGTATTCGGCTGCACCGTAGGCCCGGACCACCATCGTCGCCGGACCCGCCGTCACCGCCGCCGTCCTGGTGCCCATGCGACGCTGCTGCTCGCGCGTCAGATCCCCAGCCGTCACCCGCTCCATGTCCATGCCGCAAACCGGGCAACTGCCCGGCTTTTGGCCGATAAAGTCCATCATCGGGCAGGCCCAGCGTTCGCCGGTCGAGGCGTCCGCTCCGCCTTGCTCATGCGGGACGAAGAAGGTGGTGGACGGGATGGCGAGGACCAGGACGGATCCGAGGGTGAGTCCGGTCGCGGCGCTCAACCAGCCGTTCCATGGGCGCAGAGTGGGCATGGTCACTCCTCGACGACCTGGTTCTTCAGGGCGGACGGACCATAGCGATCGGGCTCGGCGGCGAACTTCGGCGGACAGGCCCTGCAGCCGAAGCCGATGGTCTTGCCCTGGTAGGTCGCGGTGGGGAGCTTCGGATCGACCGTCATGCCGCAGATGGCGCAGACCGTGTTGACCGGAACCGCACCGGATGGTGCTGCCACAGGTGCCGGAGTGGGTACGGCGGGCGCATCGACGACTGGTGCCGGGGCGGTCGGCGCAGCATGCCCGGCGTAGGCATCGTACTGCGCGGTGCGCAGGGCCGCCGTGATGACGGCGCCGACGAGGAAGCAGGCAGCGAAGATGAGGATGTGACGCGTCATGGGGAATTCGCCCGGGGATGCTGGTGGTCCGTGTCGGCGGCGGGCAGTTCGGGCGGTGCGAGTCGCCACAGTTCGGCCACCGCCATGCGGCTGTCGAGCCGGGCCATGATCGCACTCATCCCGGACTCGGCGATGCGGTCGAGCAGGTCCAGCGTGGCCATCACCGAGGCGCCACCGGAACCGACCTGTCTGATGACCGCATCATATTCGCTGCGCGTCCGCGCTGCGATGTCTTCGGCCGCCCGCTCGGCCAACTGCGCCTGGGCCAGGGCGCGCTGCGCACGGCCGACCTGGCTGCGCGCCATCCACAGGGCGCCGCTGGCCTCGTGACGGGCGGCGCGGGCGCGGGCGCGGGCAGCGTCCGCCGCGTCTCGGTAGGCCCGACGATGGATCGGCAGCGACATGCGGAAGGTCAGACTGAACGTATCGCTCTGCTCCATCGTGCCGACCGCTTCGCGCTCCCAGGCGAGACCGACGGCGGTCTCGGGATTGCCGCGCGCCTGTGCCTCGCGCTCCATCGCCTGCGCTTCGCTCAGCATGGCGGCGGCGGTGCGCGCCATCGGGTTGCCGGCATCCGTGATGGCCGCGGGATCCGGGGCGGCGAAGGGCGGCAGCGGCGCATCGGGTCGCAGGCCGAGCCGCCCGCGCACCATGGCGAGGGCGTCGGCCTGGCGGCGAGTGAGGTCCGCCGCCTGCACCTCCAACTGCTGCGCCTTGGAGTCGAGTGCCAGCACCTCGCCCAGCATGGCGCCGCCCGCCGCGACGCGGGCGCGCATGATGTCGCGCAGGGCGTCCAGGCGTTCGCGCATCTGGTTGACCAGGACCAGCGTGTCGCCGTCTGCGTTCCACTCGGCGATGCCGACCGCCACCTCGGCGGCATGTTCACCGATCAGGGCGGCGACCCCGGCGGCCTCCAGATCGACCTGGGCGAGGGCGTTCCGACGCATCGCCTCGCGTTCGCCCCAGCGTGGCAGGGACTGTTCGACCATGGCGCCATACATGGTCATCGACTCGCCCATGCGCGGGCGCATGCGGCCGAGATCCCCGCCGATCATCGGGTCGGGCAGGAGGTCGGCTGCCCCCGCTGCGCGTTCGGCGGCGACGACCCGGAAGCGCGCCGCGGCGATCGCCGGGGCCTGGGCCAGGGCTGCGCAGAACAGCCGCAAGGCGGCGTCGGCCTCCTGGGTCGCGGCAGCGGCAGGGCCCGGGTCCACGGGTGGCTGCGGGGGGGCATCTGCCGCCCACACGCAGGCAACGAGGAACGGAACGACAGCACCCCGCGCAAGTGGATGGGGAAGGCGGTAGGGCATGGTGTCAGCTACCAAGGTCGGCCCGGCCGCCGGTGTTCCATCCAGGGTTTCCCCTGCCGATTCAGCCCCGGCGATATCCGGCGGCGTCCGCGACCAGCAGGCGGCCGAGCAGCGGCACGGCGTCGATGCCGGCGGCGAGTCCTTCGGCCAGGCGCCGGCGCTGGATCAGACCCTGGAGCAGTTCACCGACGCGCCGACGCCGGCCGATGGCCCGGTTGAAGTCGGCGGCATAGCCGGCCAGGCCACGACTGCTGGCCAGGGCGCCAGCGAGGAGTTCCGCTCCACGCAAAGCCAGGCTCATGCCTTCGCCTGTGAATGGATCGCAGAAGCCCCCGGCGTCACCGACCAGGGCGACGCCGTCGGCGGCGATCGTGCGGCAGCCCTGCGGCAGACTGCCGGTGGCCATCACCGGCCCCAGGACGGCCTGGCGGGTGCGCGCGGCCAGGCCGGGGGTCGCGGCCAGCGCCGCGCGCAGCAGGCGGTCGCGCGGCATGCGCCGCAGCAGCCCGCCCGAGGCCGGGGCGAGCAGCAGGTTGAGATTGACCTCGCCATCGCCGAGCGGGCAGAGCCCGACCTGGCCGAGCGGACCGAGGTGCATCTCCCCGACCTCGCCGTGATCGACGCCATGCGCCCGCGCCACCAGGGCAAAGCGCATGCGGGAAGGCCGTCGATCGAGACCGCAGGCGCGGCGCACCAGACTGCCGCGACCATCGGCTCCAATGACCAGCCGGGCATGATGGCGGTGCCCTTGCGTGGTGCGCAGTTCCCAGCCATCACCCTCGCGCTGCAGGCTGCTGACCCGGGCCTCGCGCACCAGGCGGCAACGGGTCGCGGCCGCCTCCTGCAGGGCGAGATCAAGGCGCTCGCGGCGCACGCCCAGGCCGAATGGGACCGGCGGAGCCAGCCCCAGGATCGGCTGGTAGGGCACGGCGTGGCCGCCATGCGGACCACGCAGCGCCAGCCCGCTCAGGCGCTTGGCCCCCGTGGCGCACACCGTCTCCAGAAGCCCGGCCCGATCGAGCACGCCGAGACCGCCCGGCGACAGGTATTCGCCGCACGGCCGGTGCCGGGGGCTGGCCTCGGCATCGAGCAGCACGATGCGCCGGTCGGGCGCAGCCCCGGCCAGCAGCCAGGCGCACAGCGCTCCGGCCGGCCCGGCCCCGACAATGGCGATGTCGCACGCGTCCATCCCCGCAGCCTCGCGATTCCGGGCGCAGCGGCCACAGTACGCCCGTACCCCGGTTGTCAGACCCATGGACGCGGCCACGCTAGGGACATGCCGTCGCGTCGCCGCTCGTGGCTGGTCGCCCTGCTTGCCCTGCTGGCCGGCCTGGCCCTGTGGGGCTGGGACGACCTCTTCACGGATCTTGGCACAGAGCATCCTGGCCTCCACCGGATGCTGGGCGGCTTCGAGTTCCTGCTGCTTGGGCCGGGCATGGCGGTGATGGCCTTCTCCGTGTCCGAGTATCTGCGCCTGGCGGCCCAGGCCCTGGCCAGCGAGCGGGAGCGCTCGCGTCAGCAGCGCCTCGTCGCCCTCGGCCGGGTCGCCGCCGGTCTCGCCCACGAGGTGCGCAATCCGTTGCACAACATCCGCCTGCTCGTCGAGGAGGGCCGCCAGACCGAGGATCCCGCCGAGCGCGCCGCCCTGCTGCAGCGCGTCGATGCCAACGTGCGCCGCATCGACCGGGCCGTCGAGCTGGTCTATCGTCTCGCCCGGCCTGCGCTGGCCGGAAGCGACGGCTCGCACTGCAACCTCGCCACGACGGTCAGCGAAGCCGTGGCGGCCGAGACGGTGGCGTGCGCCGGTCGCGCGATCATCCGCCTGGCCGACACACCGCCGGCGACCGTCGCCTGCCCGGCCGAAGACCTGCGCATGGCCCTCGACAACCTGCTGCGCAATGCGACCGCCGCCGCCGCCGAGGTCCACGTCGCGGTGCAGCGTCAGGACGCGCACTGGGAGATCCTGGTGCGCAATCCGGGCGTGCTGCCCGCCGCCGTCGCCGCGCTGGGTCAGGGCGACGCCCTCGCCAGCGCCAAGCCGGATGGCCTCGGCCTGGGGCTGGCGATCTCGCGCCAGCTGATCGAGGAGGTGTCGGGCGAGCTGACCATCGCGCAGCACGGCGGCGAGGTGCAGGCGCGGATCATCCTGCCTGCGGTGGCGGCATGAGCAGTACGCGCGTGCTGGTGGCCGAGGACGAGGTGGATGCCCGCGAACTGACCGTGCGCGGCCTGGTGCGCCTGGGCTTCCAGGCCGAAGGTGCGATCGATGGCCGCGACGCGTTGGACCGGCTTGATCGCGGCTGGGATGCCGTGGTCACCGACATCCGCATGCCCCGCCTCGACGGCCTGCAGCTGTTGGGCGAGCTGCGTACCCGTCTGCCCGGCGCCGTGCGTGTGGTGATGACCAGCTTCGGCGACAAGGAGAGCGTGCTGGCCGCGCTCAACGGCGGGGCCGATCACCTCGTGGAGAAGCCCTTCGCCGTCCGTCAGCTGGCCGACCTGCTGACCCGCCTGATCAGCGAGCGGCGCGATGCCTCCGGCGTCGATCAATTGTTCGCCCGCCGCCTGGCGACCCTGCCGCTGACGCCGCGCGAGCGTGAGATGGTCGTGCTGGTGCTGAAGGGCCTCGCCAACAAGGACATCGCCGAGAACCTCGGCATCGGCGAGCAGACGGTGAAGAACGCGCTGGCGGCGGTCTATGCCAAGCTGGGCATCAGCACGCGCAGCCAGCTGTTTCATCACGTGTTTCCGGTCTAGGGCGGGATCCCGGCTGGTGGCCGGCCCGGTACCACCGTACCCTGTCGTTCGAGCTCCTCCGTGACTACGGTGCGCGGCATGCCCGCCCGGAACGAGCCACCCGGTGGCGCCCCGCAACCAGGCGGATGGCACCGCTACCTGCCCTTGCTGCTGCTGATCGCCGCCGGCCTGGCCGCCGTCCCCTTCGCCGGCCGCGTCGTCATCGCCAACGGCAACAGTTCCTGGACTGACGCCCAGGGGCCGTCGGCCACCGCGCTGGCTCAGGTCGAGTCGCGTTTCGGCCGCCAGGACGGCTTCGTCATCATGGTGTCCGCCGCCGATGTCCTCGCCGCGCCGGTGGTCGCCTGGCAGCAGCGCCTCGGCGCAGCGGTGACCACCCTGCCCGGCGTGGCCGGCATCGACAGTCTCGCCACCGCCCAGGATGTGCAGCTCGACGAGGGCGAACCCGTGCCGGTGGCGCTGCTGGCCCAGCCGCGCGAACGCATCCTCGCCCATCCTCTGTACCGCAACCTGCTGATCGCCGCCGATGGCCGGGCGGCCGGCATCCTTGTGCGTCTCGCCACCACGGTCGATGCCGACGCCGGTATCGCGCTCGAACAGCGCCTGCGCAAGCTGTTGGCGTCCACGCCACCGCCCTCCGGGGCCGAGGCCGTGCTCGGCGGCCTGATGTGCCAGCAGCAGGCGATCAACCGGGCGGTCGCCGCCGACCAGCGCCTGACCGTGCCGGCCAGCCTGGGCCTGCTTGCCTTGGTGCTGCTGAGCGTCCTGCGCGATCTGCGGCTGGCCGCCCTCGCCCTGCTCGCTGTGGGCGGGGCGCTGGCCTGGACCTTCGCGGCGCTGGCCCTGGCCGGCCGACCGGTGGACGCGATCCTCGGCCTGCTCCCGCCGCTGGTAATGGGCATCGGCGTCGCCACCAGCCTGCATCTGGCCTTCGCCATGGCCGAGACCGTCTCCGGCTGCGACCCGCATCCGGGCCGGGCGGCCCTGCGCCGCACGGTCATGCCGCTGCTGCTTGCCACCTTCACCACCATGGCAGGGGTCGGCGGGCTGTGGTGGGGCGCCGTGCCGGCGGTGCGCGACTTCGCCCTGTGGGGTGCGCTGGCCGTGCTGCTGGCCGCCCTCTGGCCCTTCCTGCTGCTGCTGGCCACCGCCCCCCTGCTGCCCCCGGCGACGTGGACGCGGCTGCACGACGGCTGGGCGGGCCGACGGCTCGGACGGTTTCTCGGCCGCATAGCGGGCGGTTGTGTCCGGCATCGACGCTGGGTGCTGGCCGGTTATGGCGTGGCCATCGTCGCCGGACTCCTTGCCTGCAGCCGCCTGCGCGTCGATGCCGATTTCGTCCACGCCCTGCCGGCGGACGATCCGGTGCGTCAGGCCCATGCCGCCATCGACAGCCGGCTGACCGGTACGCTGGCCTGCGATGTGCTCATCGATCCCGGACACGCTCCGACGGCTGCGGACCTCGCCGCCCTCGCCACGCTCACCGCGGCGCTGCGTGCCGACCCCGGCTTCGTCCATGTGCTCTCGCTGACCGACGCGGTCGAGCTGGTGCGTGGCGGCACCGGACGCGAGGCGCTGGCCGTGGCCGCCGATTTGCGCCTGTTCGCACGTGAGGTGCACCAGCGCTTCGTCGGTCCATCGCTGAGCAACGGCCCTGGCACGACCTTGCGCCTGCAAGCGCGCCAGTCGGACGGCAGCGTGGCCGAAGCCAGCGCCGCCGCCCGGCGTGCGGAGGCGGCCGCCCGCGCCGCCTTCCCCGGCGCCACCGTGGCGGTGGCGAGCGGCGCCCTGCTGCTCGACGAGACCACCGGCCGCATCGTGCCTGCCATTGCCCAGGGCCTGGTCGTCTCGCTGGCGGCCAACGTGATCCTGCTGCTCATATTCCTGCGCCGGCCATGGCTGGCCCTGGCCGCCCTGCCGCTCGCCGGTCTGCCGCTGCTGTTCACCTATGCCGCCCTGCCGGCGGTGGACTGGCCGCTCGACATAGGGATCTCGATGATCGCCTGCGTCGCCCTTGGCATCATCATGGATGACGCCATCCACATGACCTATGCCCTGCATCGCCACGCCGATGCGGCCGAGGCCGCGCGCGACATCGGCCCGGTGCTGACCGCTGCCTGCCTCGCCCTGTCGCTGGCATTCAGCGCCTGCGCCTTCGGCGGCTTCTCCTACACCCGCCGCTTCGGGGTCCTGCTCGCCACCGCCTTCATCGTCGGCCTGATCGTCAACCTGACCCTGGCCCCTGCGATCCTGCGTAAAGGTGAAAAGCCATGATGCGACTGCTGCTGGCCGTGGCGCTCTGCGCCACCCTGTCCACCGTCGAGTCCGCACCGCTGGACGAGCTCGTCCTGCCCGACCATCGTGGCGGAACCTGCCGGCTGGACGGGGTTCGCGACCGCCTGCTGATGTATTTCCGCACCGGCGAGCGCGTGGTCGCGAAGCGCTGCGACCAGGTGCTGGCGAAGCGCCTCGGCCCCGGGCGCCCGCTGGTGCGGGTGATCGACGGCCGCGAATACCCGCCCGAAGACCGCGCCACGCTCACCCGGCGCATCGCCGATGCGGTGGGGGATGAACCGGTCACCTTCCTGCTCGACTGGGATGGGGCGGTGGCCAGGCGTCTGGCCCTTCCCGAGGCCCCGCTGCTGTTCGTGGGCATCGCCGCCGATGGCCGGGCCACCGGCTCGACGCCCTGCTCCTTCGATCGCGACAGCCTGAGCCGCGTCCTGGCGCTGCTGCCGGCCCTTGATCAGACCGCCTTCACCGCCGACGACCTCGCCATCATCAAACGCTCGCCCAAGGACGCCCGCCCATGAGCCTGATCGACAACCTCGACCAGCAGACCCACCTCGACGGGGACGCCCAGCTCCACCAGCGCTACGTCACCGCCATGTTCGAGGAGATCGCGCCGCGTTACGACAGCTTCACCCGCTGGTTCAGTTACGGCATGGATGCCGGGTGGAAGCGTGAGCTGGTGGCGGCGGTGCTGCGTCACGCCCCGGCCGATGCGCGCAGCGTCCGTGATCTCGCCTGCGGCACCGGCGACCTCGCCTGCGCTATGGCCGAGGCCATCCCTGCGGCCGCGGTCGAGGGCGTCGATGTCGCGGCCGGCATGATCGCGCGGGCCAGAACGCACGCGCGCATCTCCTACCGGGTCGGTGACGCTACCCGGCTGGCGGATGCGGACGGCAGCGTCGATGTCGTCAGCATCGGCTACGGCCTGCGCAACTTCCCCGACCATCGCGCCGCGCTGGCCGAGGTCGCACGCGTGCTCCGTCCGGGCGGCGTGGTCGCCATCCTGGAATTCACCCGGCCGCGCTGGCTGGTCTGGCGCTGGCTGCTGCTGGCCTACCTGTGGACGGCGGGGATGCTGTACGGCTGGCTATGGCACCGGCATGGTCCGGTTTACGGCTACATCGCACATTCGATCGCCCGCTTCGTCACCCGCCGCCAACTGGTCGCCGACTGCGCCGCCGCCGGCCTGACCATGGTCCACGAGGGCCACGCCCTGGGCGGAGGGATGTGCATCCTGGTTGCGCGCAAGGGATAGACGCAGGATCCAGCCTGCGGCCGACCGTGTCGCAACAACAGTGAGCGCATCCTGGGGTGATCACCCTATCGACGACCAGCCGTTCCCGGGATCAAGTAGGCTCGACGATGATCTTCACCGACCATTACCGGGTCCTGGGCATCGCATCGAACGCCAGCCCAGCCGTCATCAAGAAGGCGTACCATAAGCTGGCGCGCGCCCACCACCCCGATGTCAGCAAGTCCGCCGGGGCCGAGCAGCGTTTCACGGCGATAGCCCAAGCCTACGAAACGCTCCACGACACGAAGCGACGCGCCGATTACGACCACCTACGCGCCGCAGGCTGGAAGGAGGGCGACGAAATGTCCGCTCCGCACCCGGCCGGCGGCACGTATGCGGATGGCGCGGCGCAGGAGAGCGCGGACCTCGAACGCTTCCGCGACTTGTTCCGCGCCCAATTCGCCAGGCGGTCAGGCCACGACGCGCAGCAGGAGGTCTTCGATGATCCCAGCGAGGATCTCCACTACGCCCTGGGCGTCAGCTTGGAGGAATCCTTCCGCGGCGGCGAGCGCAATCTCCATCTGCAGGCGCCACGTACAGGCGGAGCAGGCCGCTCCATCACGGTGAAGATCCCCATCGGCGTGGTCAACGGCACCAGGATACGTCTGCAGGGCCAAGGCCGGCCGGGCGCGGGTTCGCGGCCCGCAGGCGATCTGTATCTCGACGTCGAACTGGCGCCCCACCGTCTGTTCCAGGTCGAGGGTCATGACCTGATGCTGGATCTGCCGATCGCTCCATGGGAGGCCGTCCTCGGCGCCGAGGTCGCCGTGCCGACACTTGGCGGCACCGTCACCGCCACCATCCCGCCCGGAGCGCACAGTGGCCAGAAGCTGCGACTGAGGGGGCGAGGGCTGCCCGGCAATCCGCCTGGCGATCAATACCTGACCCTTGGCATCACCATGCCGCCGCAGGCCAGCGAAGCCGCCAGGAAGCTGTATCGAGAACTGGCTACGGAGTCGGCCTTCGATCCGCGAGCCAATCTCAGCGCCTGAACAGGCCTGGATTCGAACACCCGCTGATCGACGGCCGTCTTCGCCGACGCCGCAAACGACAGGGGATAATACCCCATGAACATCAGGCCCCCAGGCCGGATGCTGCGGCCGATCACCCATGATCATCCCCCCAGCCCAAGGCGCAGCCCATGACTAAACGCATTGTCGCGATCGAACCGACGCACAGCACGCCAGCGCTGCTCAACACCCTGCTCAACCAACGTCTATCGGAGGCGGTCGATCTGCAGATGATGCTGAAGCAGGCGCACTGGAACGTGAAGGGCTCGAACTTCATATGCCTGCATCAGTTGTTCGACAGCATCTATAATTCGGTGGTCGCTTCCGTCGATCAGATCGCCGAGCGCATCGTGCAGACGGGCGGCATCGCCGAAGGCACGGTGCGGGCCTCGGCGGCACGTTCGCGCCTGGCCGATTATCCCCTGACGCTGTCCGAGGGTCCGGCACATCTCGAAGCGGTGGCGAAGGCCCTGACCACCTTCCGGCATGAGGTCCGCAATACCGTCGATGAAGCCGATGAGATGGGGGATGCCGAGACTGCCGATCTCTTCCTCGGCATTTCGCGCAGCCTGGACAAGTGGGTGTGGTTCGTCGAGGCGCACGGGCACGTCCCGACCTGATCCGCTGGATGATATCACGCTGTAGTTCTACGATTCCCCGACGTGACTGCTCAGGGCTTCGCCCAATGGCGTAAAGGCAAGCCGGGGGTATGTGGTTCTGCGTCGAAATCCGTAGGTTGGATGGAATCAAGGCGGAAGGAGGAAGGCAGAAGGCGGAAGAGTTGCTGGGGGGCTGCGGTTGGATGCCGTGCGACGGGGCATCGTCATCGCCCGATCGGGCGCGGTACATCGGCATGTGCAACCCGCGCCCGTCGGCACCACCTGACATTTCTTCCGCCTTCGGCCTTCCGCCTTCCGCCTTCCGCTACAAACCTGGGATAAACCGAGAGATACCCACGCATCTCGGAACAAAGGCTTACCTTTACGCCATTGGGCTTCGCCCCCGTGGCCCTGTGGGCCGCGGGGGCGAAGCCGGCGAAGCCCCTGAGCTGTCACTCTGCTTTATGGCACCGGGCAATTGCCAACCCCACGCGACCGGCCACGGCTGACCGAGCGCGTGACGGCCCTCCTACTGCTCAACCAGGTTTTCCGCGTTCGCTTTTTCCGGTACGCTGGCGTCCTGGTTGCCACTGCCGTCCGTGCCTCCACCGCCCTCAGGGCAGGCAGCGTCGAGCATCAGGGTGGCGGCCGCCATCGCAGCCATCATCGCATCCCGAGGTGAGTGTCTGATCGTATCCATTGCGGAGCTTCCTGCGTCGGTGAGGCGTGGCTGTCCTATTCATCGCACCTGCCACGGCTTTTGCGATGGGGTGTTCACCTTATGGAAACGCCTGATTAATCAGAGGATATTCACGATGTACCATCCATGCACCAGGCCCTCGGGCGGCAGCGCCGGCGAGCCATCTCAGCGAAGGATCCTTCATGTTCTCGTGGGCCATCACGTTCTTCATCATCGCCATCGTCGCCGCCCTGTTCGGCTTCAGCGGCATCGCCCAGGACATGGCCTACATCGGCAAGATCCTGGCTGTCGTCGGACTCGTCCTTGCGCTCATCACGTTCTTCATCCACCGCCGGTCACGGCATATCTGATGGGAGGATCCGAGGCCCTCCCGGGCCTGCGCCAAACGCAGGCTTACGTCTATTCCTCGGAATCACCCAGGTGCCGACCATGTTTCGCCTGACCTCCATCATCCTCGTCATCGCCATGCTCGCCGGGCTCTTCATCCTCGGCGGACGTACGCACACCGCCGTGCACGTCGGACTCTATACCGTGATCATCACCGTCATCCTCGTCTGCGGAGCCATTCTGCTCCGAAGACGAGCCGAACATCGGAGAAAACCATGACCACCCTCGATTCCCCTCCCATGCCCCACCCGAAGGACAACCCATGACTGCCGCACTACCCCTGACCGCGATACCCAAGAAGGTCAAGAGCGACCTCCAGATCAAGACTGACGTCCTCTCCGAACTCCAGTACGAACCTGCCGTAAAGGTCACGAACATCGGCGTCCTGGTCAAAGAGGGCATCGTCACGCTGCATGGCTCGACCGCCAGCCATGGCGAGAAGTGGCATGCCGTGCAGGCGGCCAAGCGGGTTGCAGGCGTGAAAGGGATCGCCGATGAGATCACCGTGGTCCTGAGCGAACCGCATCGGCGTACGGATGCGGACATCGCGACCGCAGCCGTCCATCAGCTCGAGTGGTCCACCACCATACCGATGGGCACCACCAGGGTCACGGTCCGCGAAGGCTGGGTCACCCTGGAAGGCGACGTGGAATGGTGGTACCAGAAGAATGCGGCCGAAGACGTCCTCCAGTACATGATCGGAGTCAAGGGCATCCGCAACCTGATCAACATCAGACCGCTGATTTCCGCCGTCGATGTCGAGCAGTCGATCCGCGCCGCCTTTGATCGCCACGCTATGCTTGATGCCCGCAAGATCGAGGTCGAGACCTATGGCAGCAAGGTGACGCTCATCGGAAAGGTCGCCAACAGTGCCGAACGCGATGAAGCGGAACGGGTCGCCTGGGCCGCGCCCGGCGTGCTGTCGGTGGACAACCAGATCAAGCTGGAGTGGGGCTGGGGGATGTTCGTCTGATCACCGGTTCCCATGTGATCGACGCCCAGCCCGGCCTAGTCGGGCTGGGCGTTCGTGATCGCAGCCTCGATCATCACGATGGATTCGAGGGTCGGAACACCAGTGAGGTCCGGATCCAATGGCGTTGCGTTAAGGACTCTTGGGGACGCAAGGCGGAAGGCGGAAGGCGGAAGGCGGAAGGCGGAAGGCGGAAGGCGGAAGAGTTGCTGA